>FSZM01000133.1_pt1 | contig 27529 bp, 15 predicted proteins | sample 1638831 | NCBI WGS metagenome assembly FSZM01 (sample SAMEA3914813, study PRJEB12502) | metagenome | biome: forest; material: soil | place: Canada | collected 2011-07-07 | depth 0.3 m
GCTGGCCGGTATGCGTGGTCTGATGGCGAAACCGGATGGTTCGATTATCGAAACGCCGATTACCGCGAACTTCCGCGAAGGCCTGAACGTGTTGCAGTACTTCATCTCGACCCACGGCGCTCGTAAAGGTCTGGCCGATACGGCACTGAAGACCGCGAACTCGGGTTACCTGACCCGCCGCCTGGTCGATGTGACCCAGGATCTGGTGGTGATCGAAGACGATTGCGGCACCAGCAACGGTACCGTCATGAAGGCGATGGTCGAGGGTGGTGAAGTGATCGAAGCGCTGCGCGACCGTATCCTCGGCCGCGTGGTGGTCAACGACGTCGTCAACCCGGAAACCCAGGCGACCCTGTACGAAGCCGGCACGCTGATGGACGAAGACATGGTCGAAGAGATCGAACGTCTGTCTATCGACGAAGTCAAGGTTCGCACTCCGCTCACTTGCGACACGCGCTTCGGCCTGTGCGCCAAGTGCTACGGCCGCGACCTGGGCCGCGGCCTGCTGGTCAACGCCGGCGAAGCAGTCGGTGTGGTGGCAGCGCAGTCGATCGGTGAGCCGGGTACCCAGCTGACCATGCGTACCTTCCACATCGGTGGTGCGGCATCGCGTGCAGCAGTGGCCTCCTCGGTGGAAGCGAAGTCGAACGGTACCATCCGTTTCACCTCGACCATGCGTTACGTCACCAACGGCAAGGGCGCGCAAATCGTCATTTCCCGTTCGGGCGAAGTGCTGATCACCGACGACCACGGCCGTGAGCGCGAGCGTCACAAGGTGCCATATGGCGCGACCCTGATCGTCAAGGATGGCATGGTCATCAAGGCCGGTACTGCCCTGGCAACCTGGGATCCGCTGACCCGCCCGATCATTACCGAATACGCCGGTACGGTGCGTTTCGAGAACGTCGAAGAAGGCGTGACCGTGGCCCGTCAGGTGGACGAAGTGACCGGCCTGTCGACCCTGGTGGTGATCGATGCAAAACGTCGCGGTTCGCTGACCAAGACCATGCGTCCGCAGGTGAAACTGCTGAACGACAACAACGAGGAAGTGAAGATCGCCGGTACTGAACATTCGGTAGCGATCGGCTTCCAGGTTGGCGCGCTGATCATGGTGAAAGACGGCCAGCAAGTGTCCGTCGGTGAAGTGCTGGCACGTATCCCGACCGAATCGCAGAAGACCCGCGATATTACCGGTGGTCTGCCGCGCGTTGCCGAGCTGTTCGAGGCACGTTCGCCGAAAGATGCGGGCATGCTGGCGGAAGTGACCGGTACTGTTGCCTTCGGCAAAGAAACCAAGGGTAAGCAGCGCCTGGAAATCACCGACATGGACGGCAACAAGCACGAGTTCCTGATTACCAAGGACAAGCAAGTGCTGGTACACGACGGCCAGGTGGTGAACAAGGGCGAGATGATCGTGGACGGCCCGGCCGATCCGCAAGACATTCTGCGTCTGCTGGGTATCGAAGCGCTGGCGCGTTACATCGTTGACGAAGTGCAAGACGTGTACCGTCTGCAGGGCGTGAAGATTAACGACAAGCACATCGAAGTGATTGTGCGCCAGATGCTGCGTCGGGTTCAGATCACCAACGCCGGCGACACCAACTACATCGTTGGCGAGCAGGTGGAGCGTTCGGAACTGCTGGACGAAAACGATCGCGTGACCGCTGAGAATAAGATTCCAGCGACTTATGAGAACGTGCTGCTGGGTATTACCAAGGCATCGCTGTCGACCGATTCGTTCATCTCGGCCGCATCGTTCCAGGAAACCACCCGCGTGCTGACGGAAGCGGCAATCATGGGCAAGCGCGATGGTCTGCGCGGCCTGAAAGAAAACGTGATTGTCGGTCGTCTGATTCCAGGCGGCACCGGTCTGGCATTCCACCGCGCACGCAAAGAAAAAGAAGCCTGGGAAGTGGAAGAGCGCCAAGCGCTGTTGCTGGCTGAAAAAGCCTCGATGGCCGGCGGCGATGTCGAAGCAACCGAGACGGTGGCTCCGCACAACGACGAAGCGTAATTCTTCAGCTCTCGCAGCAAAACAAAACGGCACCTTCGGGTGCCGTTTTTTTATGCATGAGCGGACGCCGGGCTGACCCCAGGCGGGGGCAGCCCCCTCGGGCCGCATTGCGGCTTCATTTTCAAGAGAATTCAGAGTAATTCAGCTATGTTTCAAGACTTTTAGCATTTGTTATTGATACAACGGCAGCCAGGAGAACGCCGCCCGGCGGTCGTTTGCCGTTCAATTACTGAGAGAGGATCCCCCATGCATCGCCTGAACCGCGCAGCCATCGCTGCCATCTGTGTGCTGTTTGCCGGCGCCGCCAGCGCCGCCCCCATGACGTATACCATTAGCAGCAAGCTGTCCCGCGTCAATTTCAGCATCGAACATCAGGGCTTTATTCCGGTCTCCGGGACGCTGAAGATCGCGCCGGGCAGCTTGCTGTTCGATAACCAGGACTGGTCTAAATCGTCGGTAGCGGTGACCTTGCCGGTCAAGATGCTGGACATGGGCGACGGTCTGTGGAACCGCCAGATTCGTGGCGACGAGAGCTGGGAAAAGCTGTTCAGTAGCACCGCCATCAGCTTTCGCAGCACCCGGCTGGAGCGTAAAGACGACACCCATGGCCTGCTTTACGGTGATTTGACGCTGGCGGGCGTGACCAGGCCAGTCATGCTGGAAATGCGCGTCAACAAGATCGGCCGCAACGAGGTCAGCGAAAAGCCGGCCATCGGCATCACGGCGATGACCACGGTCAAGCGTTCGCAGTTCGGCCTGGATGCCTACATGGACTTGGTGGGCGACGATCTGGCAGTGCAAATCCAGCTGGAAGCGGCCGTCGGGCCGGACGGGGATGCCCAGCAGGAGGCCATGATGAACGAGCAGGGTGTTGCCTCAGGTTCAATGCATTGATTTGGACAAGGCTTTACTAACTTCACCGGCAATATCTTCCTGGATCATTAATTTGTCGTCCCAGGAGCGGTCATAGCTCTCCGACCAGACTATAAAGCCGTCGCTGGCGCGTGTCAGGCGCGCGGCGACGCGCAGGGTATTGCCGGATTTACGCACGCTGCCCTCCAGCATAAATGCCACTCGCAAGGCTTTTGCCAGCTCGCTATTGGACAGATGTTTTTCCTTAAAATCGGCCAGTACCGCCGGAGGAGAAACTATCACTCCCGGTACCTTGCCGAGCTGGCTGATTAATTCCTCCGCCATTCCATCCGCAAAAGGCTCTTCACTCATTTGATCGGTCAGGTCTGCAAATGGCAGGACTGCAACGGTATCTGGATTAATCGCTTGCATCGCTGCGTGCGCATGCCAGTCCCACAGCGCAGTGGTCCCGATAACCAGTGTCACGATCAACAGGGCAGTGCTTAGTAATAGGCCGCGCGCTGCTGGATAAGCCGGTTTCTCCGCGGCGACCGGTTTTTCTTTATTGATAGCCGAGATTGCTGCCACCAGGCGATATCCGCGGCGTGGAATTGTCACGATATAACTTGGGTTTTTAGTGTCGTCGCCCAATTGACGACGCAGCGACGTGATCGCCTGATATACGGAATCCGGAGAAACAATTACGTCCCGCCATACTTTCTGCAATAAATCATCGATGCTGACGACCTGGCCTGCGTGTTCAGCCAGGCACAGTAATAATCGCAAGGGGCGATCTTCCAGGCGTATCAGTTTGTCGCCAGCGGATAGTTCGCCGCTGCGCGGGTCGACAATCCAGTCGCCGATATGGAAGGGGGCTGAAAATGGCAGGTCAGTATTCACGATGTCCCGGGGGGCGCATATGGTAACGAAATTATAACATCCCAAGGCGCTGCTACTCGTGTTTTACATGCCAGATTGCAGTTCGTTCATGCTAATATCTGGTCTATGATCGCCCAAGCTCTCTTCACTCCCGCCCAGCAAAAGCTGCTGGGACTGCTGTTCGTGCGCGTTAATCAGGGCTTCCACCTGAACGAAATCATGCGCTTGACCGGACTGGGCAGCGCGTCGGCGCAGCGCGAGCTGAAGCGGCTGCACGACTCCGGTGTCATCGTCTCCGAGCGCATCGGCAATGTGCGGCGCTTCCGGCCCAATAAAGAATGCATCGTTTATGCGGAATTGGCCAATCTGGTGAAGAAGACCTTTGGCCTGGTGAGCGTGTTGAATTCGGCTTTGGCGCCGCTGCAGGACGTGTTGAATGTGGCATTTGTGTATGGCGCCACTGCCAAAGAGCAGGAACACATGGATACCAATGTGGAATTGCTGCTGGTCGGCGATAACACTAGCTATGGCGAATTATTATCTCGCCTGCCAGTCGCCGAACGTATTCTGCGCCGCAAGATCAACCCCAATCTGTACTCTGTCCCTGACTATAAACGCCGCTTGCGCGAGCAGCAGCCGTTCATTCTCCAGGTGTTGCGCGAGCAGAAAATCTACGTACTTGGCGATGAGACCGATCTGGAAAAACTGAACAACGATTAATTAAAACAGCGGAGACCGGAAATGGAATACAAAACCTTCAAAGATTTCTATCCATTTTATTTGGGTGAGCATACCAATGCGGTTTGTCGGCGATTGCATTTTGTCGGATCCAGCTTAATCATTGCGCTAACAGTTTATGCAGCCATCGTTGGTAGCTGGAATCTGCTGTGGTTTATTCCCGTGATCGGCTATGGCTGCGCGTGGATCGGCCATTTCTTTTTCGAACATAATCGCCCGGCGACCTTCAAATATCCTTTATTTAGCTTGCTGGGGGATTGGGTCATGTTCAAGGATATGCTGATCGGCCGCGTGCGCTGGTAGTCCTTCGGCAATGACCCGCGCCAGCCGGACGGCGGCGCGGGCAATGCGGCTTTATTTCTGCTCGGCGATCCAGCGATCGACCTTGGCTTCCAGCAGAGCCAGCGGCAGGGTGCCGTCGCTCAATACGACTTCATGGAACTTCGGCAGGCTGAACTTGTCGCCCAGCGCTTTGGCGGCGCGCTGGCGCAGCTCAACTATCTTCAGCGAGCCTATCTTGTAGCCCAGCGCCTGGCCCGGCCACGCCATATAGCGTTCGGTTTCGCTCTTGGCGACGTCATCGTAGCCCAGCGTGTCGTGCATGTACTGGATCGACTGCTCGCGGGTCCAGCCCTGGGCGTGCATGCCGGTGTCGACCACCAGACGGGTGGCGCGCAGTAGTTCGTCGTTCAGGTGGCCGAAGTACTGGGCCGCATCATCGAACAGGCCCATTTCCTTGCCCAGCGTTTCGGCGTACAGCGCCCAGCCTTCGGTAAACGCGTTGTTACCGCCAAATTTACGGAAGTTAGGCAGATTTAGCTCTTGCATCAGCGCGATGTGGAAGTGGTGGCCCGGCTTGCCTTCGTGCAGGAACAGCGTGGTCATGCCGGTGCTGCCGTATTTGCTAGGATCGTTGACCACTGACCAGAACACGCCGGGACGCGAACCGTCGCCAGCTGGCGCGGTGTAGTGGTCGGACGCGGTGGCGCGGCTCAGTTCAGGCTCCAGGCGCAGGTCCAGCTTGGCTTTCGGCACCAGCGTGAACATCTGCGGCAACTTGGTGTCGAGTACGTCGTTCAGCTGGTGGTACACCGCTTGCACTTCCTGCTCGGTCTTGAACGGGCGGAACTTGTCCTGCTGCGCCACCCACACCGGCAGGCCGGCGGCCGGACCGTCATAGCCCAGCTTGGGGCCCAGCACGCCAAACTGCGCCTGGATGCGCGCCACTTCTTTCAGGCCGATCTCGTGGATTTCATCCGGGTTGAGCGAGGTTGTGGTGGCATTCGCGACCCGAGCCTGATACCAGGCTAGGCCGTCAGGCAGTGCGCCGAGGCCGCTGGTGGTGCGGCAGGCCGGCAGGTATTGCTGTTCCAGGAAGGTGGCCAGGCGGGCCAGCGCCGGCATCACCTTGTCGGCCACGGTCTTGCGATAGGCCGCGCTCAGGCGCTGCCTGTCGCTGTCGCTGAAGCCGGCCGGCAGTTTGGTGATCGGCGTGTAGAAGATATTGCTTTCCGGCGTAGCGCTGACCAGCTTCTGGAATTGTGGCAGCGCCGAGATCATGATGGCTCGCGGCTGGGTCACGCCCTTGCGCATGCCTTCGCGCATGTTGGCGATGGCCTGGTCTATCCATGCCGGCAACTGGCTGACGCGGCTCAGGTAGGCGTCATATTCCTTGACGGTGGCGATGGGCTGCGACGCCTCGCCGCCGGCGTAGTTGGCCAGCATCAGCGGCAGGCTGTCCATCTGGTTGATCGGCAACAGGTGCTCGGGGAACCGTTCCAGGGCCAGCAAGCCGTGCAGCTCGTAGGCCAGGATGTCGTAGTTGAGGCGGTCGGCGCGGTCCAGCTGCTCGCGCTTGATGGTTTTCAGCTGCTGGGCGAATTGGCGGTATAGCGCAAATTGCCGGGCGCGTACGGCCGGCGCGATGCTCATGCCCAGCTGGTCGTCGAAGCGCTTGTCGCCGTTTTCGGTGGCACCGATGGGTTCGAAGCGGGCGCTGGCGTCATAATATTTGTCGGCCAGGGCCAGCAGCTTGTGCTGCGCGGCCGTGACGCTGGCCTGCGGAAGGTGGGCGGTTTCGGCGGCGCGGGTGGCGGCCAGCGGTGCCAAGGCCAGCGTCAGCGCGACGGCCAGCGCGGCGCGGATGTTGCGAGAATGCGTCATGTGCGGTTCCTGGTGCGATAGTTGGATGTAACAAATCGGCGCCTAGCATACGACATCAAGGGGGAAGCTTGGGACTAATTTTGTATCAGCGACACAAAAATTCCACGTGGAAATAATATATGCAATTAAGAAAAATATTTTGTGTCTTTCATAGCGCGCTTGCTCTATGATGAAGCTTCGTTACCGGGCTTTCCAGCCGGTAGCGTGGAATAAGGAAGACGAATAACGAAGTACGAACCCCGGCCCAGCGCCAGGTTCATTGAGCGGGCCGCCCCATCTGGAGCGGCCTCTTTTTTTGTCGTATGCCAATGGCGGAGCTGAGCCCGGGGCTGCTTTACCCGACAGCGGGGCGCAGCTCGGCCAGGCGGCTTTCGTACAGCGCTGCGATCAGGTCGGACTGGGTGACGATGCCGGCAAAACGCTGTTCCGCGTCCAGCACCGGGATGTGGTGGAAGCCGGAGTCGGCCATCAGCGGCACCAGGTCGATGATCGGCGTGTCCAGCTGGGCGGTGGCTGGGTGCGGGCGCATGATCTGGCCTACCACCTCGGCTTTTTCCGTGTGAGTGAGGCCGCTGCGTTGCAGGAAGCGCTGCAATTGCAGGCGCAGGCCGTGGTAGTCGTCCAGGCCGCCATGCTGCAGAAAATCGGTTTGCGTCACCAAGCCGATCACGCGCCGGGCGCGGTTCAGCACCGGCACGGCACCGACCTGGTGTGAGCGGATGGCTTGCCAGGCTGCCTGCAGGCTGGTGCCGAACTCGGTGCTGACCACATCGCGCGACATGATGTCGGCGCAGGTGATGACGCCGAAGCGGCGCTGGTAGGCGCGCTCCTCGGTGCGCAGGAACAGTGCTTCCAGGTCGTCGCGACTGATGTCCAGCACCTGATTATGCTGGCGCAGCACCGCGTCCAGGTCGGCAGGCGTGAAGCCGAGCCGGTTGGTCGGGAGCAAGTCCTTGGTGGCGTGCGGATTCGGGTGCGACAGTTGCTGGGTGTGTGGATACGGCCGGCCGCTCAGGTTGTTGTACAGCAGCGCGGCGGACACCAGCAGCGCCGAGTCGGTCAGCACCGTCACCAAGGGAAATTCGAAGCCGGCCGCCAGCACCAGCGGCCCGCCTATCACGGCCGTCAGCGCCGCCGCGCCGCCGGGCGGATGCAGGCAGCGTAGCAGGAACATGGCGCCGATCGCCAGGCCGCAAGCCGCAGCAGCCAACGCCGGTGCCGGCAGATGCGGCCCCAGCCAGCGGACGCAGGCAACGCCGACCAGCGCGCTGATGGTATTGCCGCCGATCACAGACCAGGGTTGGGCCAAGGGGCTGGCCGGCAGGCCAAACAGCAGTACCGACGACGCGCCGATGGGCGCCACCAGGAACAGCGAACCGCCGCCATATTCGATCAGCAGCCAGCGCCCGAGTATGGCAGTGAGCAGTATACCGAGGCAGGCGCCGACGACGGCGCGTAGTTGCTCACGGGGATTGGCGGTGGCCGCGCCAGGCAGCCAGCGTTGCAGGGAAGCGGGGATCATGGCGGTTCGGAATGTAAAGCGGGAAACATTATCGCACTTTCAGCGGCCCGGTGCTGACGAGGGCATGCCATGCGATACCAGTTCCAGCGGCAGTGCCGTGGTGAATTTGATCTGCTCCATAGAAAACGCCGACGACACTCCGGTTAGCTGAGAAACCTTGATTAACTTCTTGTAAAATCTGTCATACCCTTCGATATCCGTCGTTACTACCTTCAGTAGATAGTCGACATCGCCACTCATGCGGTGGAATTCCTGCACTTCGGGCAGGGCGATGACGGCCGCGGCAAAGCGCGCCAGCCATTTTTCATCGTGCTGGCTGGTGCGCACGCTGACGTAGACGGTGACGGGCAAGCCGACCTTGCGCCGGTTAACGATGGCCACCCGGCTCTCGATATAGCCTTCCTCTTCCAGCCGCCGCACCCGCTTCCAGCAGGGGGTGTTGGACAGGCCTATCTTCTCGCTTAGCTGGGCAATCGACAGGGTGCCATCGGCCTGCAGCGCGGACAGAATAGCGTAATCGTAGCGGTCAAGTTGTTCCATGCTATGTTTTCATTGAAGGAAGAATAAATATACTATTGATGAGCCATTTATCAGCCATTTTAGTACATATTTTTCAGCTGCAATGCGTAAGCTGTCTATTGATATAAATCATTAACTGCACGGCGACATCATGAACACAGAAATCTACCTCGACGGCAACGCCACCACCTCTGTCCTGCCCGCCGCGATCGCTGCCGCGGCCGACATGATGGGCCAACGGTTTGGCAATCCCAGCAGCACTCATGCCACCGGCCTGCAAGCGAAGGCGGTGCTGGACCAGGCGCGCCAGCGTGCTGCCCGCCTGCTGGGTAGCGGCAATGGCAAGCTGATGTTCACCAGCGGCGCCACCGAGGGCATCCAGACCGCCATGTTGTCCTCGCTGGCGGCCCTGCGCGAACGCCAGCAGCGCGGCGAAACCATCGGCAGCGTGCTGTTGTACGGCGCTACCGAGCACAAGGCCGTGCCGGAAAGCTTGGCGCACTGGAATCACCTGCTGGGCCTGCACCTGCCGCTGCAAAAAATTCCGGTCGACCAGGATGGCCGCCATGACCTGGCCGCGCTGCGTGCGCTGGCGCCGCAAGCCGCGCTGGTCTGCACCATGGCCGCCAACAATGAAACCGGCGTGATTTCGGACCTGGCTGGCATCGAGCAAGTGCTGGCCGAAACCGGCAGCAACGCCTACTGGCTGGTCGATTGTGTGCAGGCACTGGGCAAGCTGCCGCTGCACCTGAGCACCACGCGCATCGATTACGCGCCCTTCTCTGGCCATAAACTGTACGCGCCTAAAGGCGTGGGCATGCTGTACGTGCGCGCCGGCGCGCCGTTCACGCCGCTGCTGATGGGGGGGGGCCAGGAAAGCGGCCACCGTTCCGGCACCGAAAACATGGTCGGCATTGCCGCGCTGAACGCGGTGCTGGCCGCGCTGGAGCGGGGCGACACCTTCCGCAGCCATGCCGAGCTGGCCTGCTTCCGGGCGCGCCTGGCCGACAGCCTGCGGGCCGCCTTGCCCGGCGTGGTATTCAACAATCCCTTCGACAAGGCACTGCCGACCACGCTGAACTTCTCGGTACCCGGCCTGTCGAGCAAGGAGCTGATGGATGTGTTTGACGCGGCCGGCGTGCGCGTCAGCTCCGGCAGTGCCTGCTCGGCCGCGAAGGCCGCGCCCAGCTATGTGCTCGATGCGATGCAGCTGCCGCTGTGGCGCAGCGCCGGTGCGATCCGCATGTCCTTCGGCCCGCTGGCGGATGACAACACCATAGCCGCGGCTTGTGCCCGCATCGAGCGTTGCGGCGCGGCCTTACGCGCCAGTTGCCTGATTCCATCCGAACATGCGTCGCTGCCGCAGGACGGCGTGGTGCAGCTGGGCGTGGACGGCGCCTGCAGCTGGCTGGTGATGGATGCCGCCAGCCGCAGCTGCGTGGTCATCGATCCGCTGCCGGAATTAGGCGGCCGCATCGAATCGTTCGTGCGCTGCCAGAACTATCAGGTGCGCGCCATCGTGTGCAGCGCACCGGACGCCCCGCGTGCCGAGCTGGCGCGCGTGCTGGGCCGCCACTTCGACCGCCACGCCAGCACGGACGCCTATGGCTGGCCGTCGCAAGGGCAACAGGTCGCGCTGGAAACGGGCGCGCTGGCCGAGAGCATGGCGCTGGGCCGCCATCTGCTTGCCTGCGTCCGCCATGACGATGGCGCGCGCAGCTATCTTCTGGGCGCCAGTGCACGGATGCCCGCCGCGGAAGTGCGCTTCGCGTTCAGCGGCCGCACTGGCCAGGCCGGGCTGGCGGAACTGATCGCGCCGGACACCATGTTGTGCCCGTCACGCGAAGCGAGCAATCAGTTCTGCACCAGCCTGCGCGCGCTCGGCAACCCTGAGACCATGGCGGATGACAGTGGGAACCTGGATGCGGCCGGCCTGGCGGCCTTCCTGCAAGCGCATCCGGATGCGCAGTTGATCGATGTGCGCGAACCGTTCGAGTTTGCCGCAGCGGCCCTCGAGCCCGCCGGCCGTGCCGTGTTGAGCGTGCCGCTCAGCAAGCTCACCAGCCACGCCGGCGACTGGCTGCGCGGCGAGCGCAAGCCGCTGGTGTTCTTCTGTCGCAGCGGCAACCGCAGCGTGAAAGCGGTGCAATGCCTGCGCCGCCTGGGCTATCAGCCAGCCTACAATCTGAGTGGCGGCCTGGCCTTGTCGCCGCTGGCTATCGCCGCGTAATTCCGGCAAGCAGCGCCGGTCCCGGCGCTGCGCTGGCGGCACCGAAAACCTCCGCAGACGGGCTCAAGCCCATCCGTATGTACGCTAGCGTACAGTCGCCTTCCGTGCGCCCTCGTACCATTGCTTGGAACATACTCCATCGCATGATTTATTCGCCGTGCCGCGCCTGCGCACGGCCGTGTGATGGCACGCTCCACCAAGCGAGGTACCCCTTTGAACTCTCATCCCCCTCTGTTGCCGAAATTCATGTTCGGTTTCCGTGAGTCACTATCCGGCTCCCTGCTGTCCGACGACGATGAAGACGACCTCCCGCTGCGCGCCGAGTTGTTCAGCGCCGCACAAATGGCGGCGCATGGCCGCACGCTGGCCGCACACCACGTCCTGAGCAAGCGCGGCGGGCGCGACCGCCTGCTATCGCGGCTGGCCGAAAACGCCACCGTCATCACCTCCACCTGCGACGAGCTGACCGCCGCCATCAAGGCCAGCCGACAGATCACGCCGGCCTCCGAATGGCTGCTGGATAATCTGTACCTGATCGAAGAGCAAATCCGCACTGCCAAGCGCCACCTGCCCAAGAACTACAGCAAGCAGCTGCCGCGCCTGGGGCAGGGCGCCACCGAGGGCTGCCCGCGCGTCTACAAGATCGCGCTGGAGATCATCTCCCACGGCGACGGCCGCGTCGATCCGGAAAGCCTGTGCCGCTTCGTCGAGTCTTACCAGGAAGTGGCGACCCTGCAGCTGGGCGAGTTGTGGGCGATCCCCATCATGCTGCGGCTGGCGTTGATCGAAAACCTGCGCCGCGTGGCCGCGCGCGTGGCCGACAACCGCATCCAGCGCGACCTGGCCAACACCTGGGCCGAGCAGATGACCGACATCGCCGACAAGAATCCCAGCGGCCTGATTTTGCTGGTAGCCGACATGGCGCGTTCCAATCCGCCCATCACCAGCGCCTTCGTGGCCGAACTGGCGCGCCGCTTGCAGGGGCAAAGCCCGGCGCTGACCTTGGCGCTGTCGTGGGTCACCCACCGCCTGGCGGAAACCGGCCAGACCATCGAGCAGCAGATCCAGGCCGAGATCCAGCAGCAGGCCGCCGAGCAGGTCTCGATCGCCAACAGCATCGGCAGCCTGCGCTTTCTCAGCACCATGGATTGGCAGGAGTTTGTCGAAACCATGAGCGTGGTCGAGCAGACCTTGCGCCAGGATCCGGCCGACATCTACGGCAAGATGGAATTCGCCACGCGTGACCAGTACCGCCACATGATCGAGAAAATCGCCAAGCGCTCGCGCTACACAGAAGTGGAAGTGGCGCAGCAGGCGGTGCAGCTAGCGCGCGCCAATTTCGACGGCGGCGACATCCGCCATGGCCACGTCGGCTTTTACCTGGTCGGCGCCGGCCTGGCAGCGCTGGAGAAGCAGACCGGCATGCGTCGCCCGTGGCTGGAATCCTTGCAGCAAACCTCGCGCGCCTCGCCGCTGACATCCTACCTGGGCGCCATCGTCGCCATCACCTGCGTCGCCACTGCGCTGCTGCTGGAACGCGCCGCGCGCGACGGCGTGCATGGCGTGGCGCTGGCGGTGCTGGGCGTGCTGGCGCTGCTGGGCAGCAGCCAGATGGCGCTCAACCTGGTCAACTGGGGCGCCACGCTGGTCACCCGGCCACACCCCTTGCCGCGCATGGACTTCAAGGGTGGCGTGCCGGCCGACGCGCGCGCCATCGTGGTGGTGCCGACGCTGGCCTACAGCAAGGAGAACATCGCCGAACTATGCGAGCAGCTGGAAGTGCGCTTCCTTGCCAACCGCGATCCAAATCTGCTGTTTTGCCTGCTGACCGACTTCGCCGACGCGCCGTCTGAAACGCTGCCCGGCGACGCGGCCTTGCTGCAGCAGCTGCACGATGGCGTCAGTCATCTGAACGATAAATACGCGCACCATGTCAACGGCAATCCGGCCACGCCCTTCCTGCTGCTGCAACGGCCGCGTCTGTGGAATCCGCACGAAGGCGTGTGGATGGGCTATGAACGCAAGCGCGGCAAGCTGCAAGACCTGAACCGCTTCTTGCGCGGCGGCGCGCGCGACAAGTTCTCGCTGGTGGTGGGGGATGCCAGCGACTTGGAGGGGATACGCTACGTCATCACGCTGGACACCGACACCCAGCTACCGCGCGACGCTGCGCGCACCTTCATCGCCACCATGCAGCATCCGCTGAACCGCCCGCGTATCGACACGGCGCGCGGCCGCGTGGTGGAAGGCTACGGCATCCTGCAGCCGCGCGTCGCGGTGGCGCTGCCGAGCGAGAATGCATCGCGCTACGAGAAGCTGTGCGGCGGCGAGCCGGGCATCGATCCCTACACCCGCACCGTGTCGGACGTGTACCAGGACGTGTTCTACGAAGGTTCCTTCATCGGCAAGGGTATTTACGATGTCGACGTGTTTGAGCAGGTGCTGGGCCAGCGTCTGCCGGACAACCAGATCTTGAGCCATGACCTGCTGGAAGGCTGCTACCTGCGCGCCGGCCTGCTCAGCGACGCGCAGCTGTACGAGGAATATCCGGCCGGCTACAGCGACGACGTCAGCCGCCGCCAGCGCTGGATACGCGGCGACTGGCAACTGGCCTCGTGGCTGGTGGGCCGCGTGCCGGGCGCGGAGCGCAAGCGCGAACGCAATCCGCTGTCGGCGCTGTCGCGCTGGAAGCTGTTCGACAATCTGCGCCGCAGCATGATCGCGCCGGTGCTGACCTTGTCGCTGATCGTCGCCTGGCGCTGGCTGCCGGATCCGTGGATGTGGACCCTGGCGGTGCTGGCCGTGATCTTCGTGCCGCCGTTGTTCAGCGCCGTGCACGACCTGGCACGCTGTCCGCCCGATACCCTGTGGAGCCAGCATGTGCGCGCCTCCTCGCGGCGCAGCGGCATGCAGTTCTCGCACGCGGTGCTGATGCTGGTGTTCTTGCCGTACGAGGCGTATTTCAGCCTGGACGCGATCCTGCGCAGCCTGTGGCGCATGCTGGTCTCGCACCAGCACTTGCTGGAGTGGCGCGCTTCGGCCCTGGCGGTGCCGGGCAAGGGCAGCAGCTGGCGCACCATGTGGGCCGCACCGGTGCTGGCGCTGTTTACCGGCGGCATGCTGCTGGGGTGGCGTCCTGCCAGCCTGGCGCCCGCTGCGCTGTTCCTGTTGGCGTGGCTGCTGGCGCCGGCGGTAGCCGACTGGATCAGCCGCCCGATCGAGCGCAGGCTGGTGGAACTGTCGTCCGAGCAGATCCAGTTCCTGCGCAAGCTGGCGCGCCGCACCTGGGCGTATTTCGACCGTTTCGTGGGACCGGAAGACAACTGGTTGCCACCGGATAACATGCAGGAGCACCCGGCGCAGGTGATCGCGCACCGCACCTCGCCGACCAATATCGGCATGGCGCTGCTGGCCAACCTGAGTGCCTACGACTTCGGCTTCGTCACCACCGGCCAGCTGATCGCGCGCACCGCCAACACGCTGCGCACGCTGGAACAGCTGGAGCGCCATCAGGGCCACTTCTACAACTGGTACGACACGCAGACCCTGAAGCCGCTGCATCCGATTTATATTTCGACCGTCGACAGCGGCAACCTGGCCGGGCATCTGCTGACCTTGCAGCCCGGCCTGAGCGGCCTGTATGACCAGCCGGTGCTGGCGCCACAGATTGTCGACGGCATCATCGCCACCTGCCGGGTGCTGCATGAAACGCTGGGCGGACTGATACCGCCATCGGTGGCGGGCAGTGCAGCGGCAGCCGCTGCGGCGGCGGCCACCGTTGCGGCCGCCGCCGACAATGCCGACACCGCCGGCACGGGCGGCACCGGCAGCATGGGCGCGTCCTCCGGCGCCGGCACTACCGGCGGCAACCCGCGCAATGCGCAGGCGGCCAGTGGCCTGGCCGAGGTACTGGACGCGCTGGCGCCAGCGCCGGACGCCACTAGCCTGCCGCAACTGCATGGCTGGCTGACCCGCGTCGCTGCCGCCGCCGCCGCTTTCGCTGCGCAGCCGGTCAGTCAGTCCGATACCGGCGTCGCGATGTGGGCTGCCGCGCTGGTGCACCAATGCCAGGCGGCGCTGGAAGAACTGGCGCAACTGACGCCATGGATCACCGCCGCCGCCGATGCCATCTACGATTCCAGCCTGAGCCGCATGCCGACCTTGCGCGAACTGGCCGCGCTGGAGATGCCATCGGCCTCCCCCAGCGATCTGGCGCCCGATGAACGCCAACGCCAACAGCAGTTGGCCGCGCTGATGGAGCGGGGTAGCGCCAAGGCGCAGGGGCGCCTTGGCGCCATCGCCGAACTGGCCGCGCAAAGCGCCGAATTCGCGCGCATGGAATACGGCTTTCTGTATAACCCGACCACCAGCCTGCTGGCGATCGGCTACAACGTCACCGAACGCCGGCTGGACGCCAGCTATTACGATCTGCTGGCGTCGGAAGTGCGGTTGGCCAGCTTCGTCGCCATCGCGCAGGGCCAGTTGCCGCAGGAGCACTGGTTCGCACTGGGCCGCCAGCTGTGCATCGTCGGCGGCAAGCCGGTGCTGTTGTCGTGGAGTGGCTCGATGTTCGAGTACCTGATGCCGCTGCTGGTGATGCCCAACTACCAAAGCACGCTGCTGGACCAGACCTACTGTTCGGTGATCGACGCGCAGATCGACTACGGCAAGCAGCGCAGCGTACCGTGGGGAATTTCCGAGTCAGGCTACAACACGGTCGACGCCAGCCTGAATTACCAGTACCGCGCCTTCGGCGTGCCAGGCCTGGGCCTGAAGCGTGGCTTGGCCGACGACTTGGTCATCGCGCCCTATGCCACCATGCTGGGCCTGATGGTGCAGCCGGAAGCGTCCTGCGCCAACTTGCAGAAAATGGCCGCCATGGGCTTCATGGGCCGCTACGGTTTTTACGAAGCGATCGACTACACCGCCTCGCGCCTGCCGCGCGGCCAGACGCATGCCGTGATCCGCTCCTTCATGGTGCACCACCAGGGCATGGGCCTGCTGGCGCTGGACTACCTGCTGAACGACCGCCCGATGCAGCGCCGCTTCGAATCCGATCCGCTGCTGCAATCGACCTTGCTGGTGCTGCAGGAACGCAGCCCGCAGGTGGGCGCCTTCCACTCCGCCAGTAACGAGCATGCGGCGGTCCGCAGCACTACGCCGGAGCAGGCCATGCCGACGCGTATCCTGACCCAGCCCAACACGCCGCTGCCGGAAACCCAGCTGCTGTCGAACGGCCGCTATCACGTCATGGTCACCAACGCCGGCGGCAGCTACAGCCGCTGGAAGGAGATGGCGGTGACCCGCTGGCGCGAGGACAGCACCCGCGACAACTGGGGCAATTTCTGCTACCTGCGCGACCTGGATGACGGTGAGTTCTGGTCCACCACCTACCAGCCTACGCTGGTCGAGCCGCACCGTTACGAAGTAATCTTTTCCGAAGGCCGGGCCGAGTTCCGCCGCGGCGACAAGGATCTGGACCTGTACACTGAAATCGTGGTCTCGCCGGAAGACGACATCGAACTGCGTCGCACCCGTATCACCAACAAGTCGGATCGGGTGCGTACCATCGAGCTGACCAGCTTTGCCGAAGTGGTGATGGCGCCTGCCGCGGCGGATGCCGCGCACACGGCGTTCAACAAGCTGTTCGTGCAGACCGAGATCCTGCGCCACGAAAATGCCATCCTGTGTACGCGCCGTCCGCGCGGCCCGAACGATGCGGTGCCGTGGCTGATGCACTCGATGATGGTGCACGACGCCGTCGTCAGCGCCGTCTCCTTCGAGACCGACCGCTCGCAATTCATCGGCCGAGGCAATACCGCGCTGGCGCCGTGCGCCATGCTGGAAGCGGGTCCCCTGGGCGGGGGCGAAGGCTCGGTACTGGATCCGGTGGTGGCGATCCGTTACCAGATCACGCTGGAGCCGGACCAGATCGCGACGGTGGATATCGTCACAGGCATGACCGAGCAGCGCGACCTGGCGCTGCACCTGATCGACAAATACCAGGACCGCCATTTGGCCGACCGCGTGTTCGAACTGGCCTGGACCCACAGCCAGGTGGTGCTGCGCCAGCTGAACGCCAGCGAGGCCGATGCCCAGCTGTACGCCCGCCTGGCCAACAGCGTCATCTATCCGAACAGCGCGCTGCGCGCTGACGCCGGCACCCTGAGCAAAAACCAGCGCGGCCAGTCCGGCCTGTGGGCATATGCAATTTCCGGCGACCTGCCGATTGTGCTCTTGCAGATCAAAGACCCGGCCAACATCGAGCTGGCGCGCCAGCTGGTGCAGGCGCACGCCTACTGGCGCCTGAAAGGGCTGGTGGTGGACCTGGTGATCTGGTATGAGGACGAATCCGGCTACCGCCAGGCGCTGCACGAGCAGATCATGGGCCTGATCGCTTCCGGCATCGACGCGCAATCGATAGACCGGCCGGGCGGCATTTTCGTGCGGCTGGCCGACCAGATCGCCAACGAAGATCGCATCCTGCTGCAATCGGTGGCGCGCGCCATCCTCAGCGATGCGCGCGGCACGCTGGCCGAGCAGATCAAGCGTCCCGGCACGCCGCCGCTGCGCATGCCGTCGCTGCTGCTGGCCGACAGCCGCGGCGAATATGCCGACGCGGGACCGATCACCCATCCCGCGCACGGCTTGATGCTGGAGAACGGCATCGGCGGCTTCACCCAGGACGGCCGCGAATACGTGATCACCACCAGTGATACCCAGCGCACGCCGGCGCCGTGGTCCAACGTGCTGGCCAATCCGCAGTTCGGCAGCGTGATCTCGGAAAGCGGCCAGGCTTACACCTGGCATGAGAACGCGCACGAATTCCGCCTGACACCATGGCACAACGATCCGGTCAGCGACGCCAGCGGCGAAGCGTTCTACCTGCGCGATGAGCAGAGCGGCCAGTTCTGGTCGCCGTCCGCCTTGCCGGCGCGCGGCAACGGCGCCTACATCACGCGCCACGGCTTCGGCTACAGCGTGTTCGAACACACCGAGGCCGGCATCACCAGCGCGATGACCACCTTCGTCGCGCTGGACGCACCGATCAAGTACACGGTGCTCAAGGTGCGCAACGATTCGCTGGTGTCGCGCCGCCTGTCGGCCACCGGCTATGTCGAGTGGGTGCTGGGCGACATGCGCTCCAAGTCCGGCATGCACATCATCACCGAGGTCGATCCGGTCAGCGGCGCGCTGTTTGCCAAGAACGCCTACAACACCGAGTTCACCGGCCGCGTGGCCTTCTTCAACAGCGACGCCACGCTGCGTAGCATCACCGCCGACCGCACCGAATTCGTCGGCCGCAACGGCGCGCTAGAGGCGCCGGCCGCGCTGCGCCGTGCGCGCCTGTCGGGCAAGGTCGGCGCGGGCCTCGATGCCTGCGCCGCGATCCAGGTGCCGTTCGACCTGCTGCCGGGCCAGGAGCGCGAGATTGTGTTCGTGCTGGGTGTGGGCGGCCGCCGCAACGCCGATGCCAGCAGCCTGGTCCAGAAGCACCGCAGCGCCGGCGCCGCGCATGAGGCGCTGGAGGCGGTACACAGGTACTGGCGGCAGACGCTGGGTGCGGTGCAGGTGCAGACGCCGGATCCGACGCTGGACGTGCTGGTTAACGGCTGGCTGATGTACCAGACCATCGCCTGTCGCATCTGGGCGCGCAGCGGCTACTACCAGTCCGGCGGCGCCTTCGGCTTCCGCGACCAGTTGCAGGATGCGATGGCCACCATCCACACCGAGCCGCAGTTGCTGCGCGACCAGCTGCTGCTGTGCGCCGCGCACCAGTTCCTCGAAGGCGACGTGCAGCACTGGTGGCATCCGCCGTCGGACCGCGGCGTGCGTACGCACTGCTCGGACGACTACCTGTGGCTGCCCCTGGGCGCGGCGCGCTACGTCCACGCCACCGGCGACAGCGCGGTGCTGGACGAGGTAATCCCTTTCCTTGAAGGGCGCGCGGTCAAGCCGGAAGAGGATTCGTACTACGACCTGCCCAGCCACTCCAGCCAGAGCGGCACGCTGTACGAGCACTGCGTGCGGGCGATCCGCAACGGCCTGCGCTTCGGCGTGCACGGGCTGCCGCTGATCGGCTCCTGCGACTGGAACGACGGCATGGACAAGGTGGGCGAGCATGGCAAGGGCGAGAGCGTGTGGCTGGCCTTTTTCCTGTGCGAGGTGCTACAGCGCTTTGCCGAAGTGGCGCAGTTGCGTGGCGACCCAGCCTTTGCCGAAGAATGTCTGGCGCAGTGCAAGCAGATCGCCGCCAACGTCGAGCAAAACGCCTGGGACGGCGAATGGTACCGGCGTGCCTACTTCGACGACGGTACACCGCTCGGTTCGCACAGCAACGAGGAATGCCAGATCGATTCGATCTCGCAAAGCTGGGGCGTGATTTCCGGCGTTGCCGAGCCAGGGCGGGTGCGCGGCGCGATGGAGCAGGTCAACCAGCGCCTGGTGCGGCGCGATTCCGGCATCATCCAGCTACTCGATCCGCCGTTTGACAAGTCTGGTCCGAATCCCGGCTATATCCGCGGCTACGTGCCGGGCGTGCGCGAGAACGGCGGGCAGTACACGCACGCCGCGATCTGGACCGCGATGGCCTTCGCCAAACTGGGCGAGACCGAGCGGGCCTGGGAGCTGACCAGCATGATCAATCCGGTGCAGCATGGCGGCACGCCGGAAGGCAGCGCGCGCTACAAGGTCGAACCGTATGTGGTGACGGCCGATGTGTACGCGGTGCCGCCCCATGTGGGGCGGGGCGGCTGGAGCTGGTACACCGGTTCGTCAGGCTGGATGTACCGGCTGATACTGGAGTCGCTGCTGGGCGTGACGCGCAGCGCCGGCACGCTGACGCTGGCACCGCAACTGCCGGTAGGCTGGAACGGCTACACGCTGGACTATCGCCACGGCGGCAGCACGTACCAGATCCGCGTCAGCAAGGTGGCGCCGGGCGCAGAAGGCATGACCGTCAACGGCCTGCGGCAAACGGGCACGCAGATCGAGTTGCAGGACACCGGCGGCACGCACCAGGTCGACCTGTACATAGGCACGGAGGTCAGTCCGCCTGGTGGCTGACCTTGATGGTGCGCCACTGCGTATGGCTGCCGCGCTGTGCGCCGACCAGCAACAGCAGCGCCATCCCGGCCAGCAGCATGTTGTAGGGGATGGGTTCCGGCACGCTCATCGTCTGCGGCAGCGACTGCGCCGGCAGCAGCGGCGCATCCAGGCCGATGTCGCCCAGGCGCTTCATGTAGACGCTACTGTCCTCGAACCAGACCGGTAGCGGTGCGGCCTCGCCAGCGCTGGACAGTGCGCAGTCCCGCATGCTGCATTCGATCGGGGTTGCCGAAGCGTGCCACGCGACGGTGGCGCCAAACAGCGCCGCCGTCAGCCGGGGTATCAGGGTCATGCACCGTCTCGCCATTATTTATTCTTAATGCAAAAATATAATAATAGCAATTATATCTCATCCGTGCGCTAGCACACAGGCTCGTGTGCAGAGTCGATCAGTTGTGCGGCTATCACCGTACCGGCGCCCATGCCCGGCAGCGTGGCCACGCCCGGCACCGCAAATATCGCGGCGGCGATGCGGCCACCGGCTTGAGCGAAACCCGGTTGGCGATCCAGCTGCCGATGGCGGCGAAGGCGTGGTTGGCGATGCTGGCGATAGTGGCGATCAGGATCGCGGCCACGATGGACTCGGGACGGCGGAACTTGGCGGCCAGGCGGAAGGTCAGCAGCTGAGTTGTGTCGCCGATTTTCGCAAGGACGACGATGCCGGTCGAGACGAGGAATGCTTCCATGCAGAGGAGCGTGGTAGGTGGGCCGGACGATGCAGCAATGACCCAAGCACGGTGCCGGCCCATATGGCCGCGCCAGGATCATGGTTTCGTCAGGTTTGTTAACCACCAGCACCAAGGTCTGCGGACCGACTATATTGACACTACTTCCAGCGCCGGGCGGCGCGGACGACTACTGCCCACCAGGAGCGACATCATAAGACAGCTATTAAGACAGCTATGCTATTCTGCAACGCGTTTGCCTTACCGACTATAGCTCACCGCTCACAGAAAAAATACCATGTCCATCCTGAAAACCTCGCTTCGCCTGACCGTCGCCATGGCCGCGCTGCTGTGCGCCACCGCCCATGCCGATCCCCTCAGCTATGCCCGCTACGACCAGGTACGCACCAGCGACCTGTATCTGGACTTGAAGGCGGACTTCAGCCACCACACGCTGGCCGGCTACGCCGAGCTGACCCTGAACTGGCTGGACAAGTCGGCCCGCACGCTGGTGCTGGACACCAATGAGCTGACCATCGCCAAGGTGCAAGTGCAGCAGCCGAACGGCCACTGGGCTGCCGCCTCGTACCTGCTCGACAAGCTGGATCCGGAAAAGGGCCGCGCGCTGCGCATCGCCCTCAACAGCCAGCCGCAGAAAGTGCGCGTCTACTATCACACCGCGCCATCGGCCGCCGCGCTGCAGTGGCTGACGCCGGAGCAGACCATGTCCGGCAAGCGTCCGTTCATGTTCAGCCAGTCCGAGTCGATCAACGCCCGCTCGTGGGCGCCGGTGCAGGACACGCCGGCGGTGCGCTTCACCTACGGCGCCCGCATCGAAGCGCCGGTCGGCATGCGCGTGGTGATGAGCGCCGATAACGACCAGAAGGCCACCGGCGTGGGCGGCTGGAAGTTCAAGATGGCGCAGCCGATTCCGTCGTACCTGCTGGCGATCGCCATCGGCGAGATCGACGTGCGCAACCTCGGCCCGCGCTCCGCCGTGTATGCCGAGCCGGCCCGCATTGAAGCCGCCGCTTACGAACTGGCCGACACCGAGAAAATGATCGACGCGGCCGAATCGCTGTATGGGCCATATCGCTGGGACCGCTACGACATGATCGTGCTGCCGCCATCGTTCCCTTACGGTGGCATGGAGAACCCGCGCCTGACCTTCGTCACGCCGACCATGATCGCCGGCGATCGCAGCCTGGTCGACCTGATCGCGCATGAACTGGCGCACTCCTGGTCCGGCAACCTGGTAACCAACGCCTCGTGGAAGCACTTCTGGCTCAACGAAGGCTTCACCACCTACGTCACCACTCGCATCGTCGAGAAGCTGTACGGCCAGGAAGTGGCGGACATGAACCTGCAGGTCGAGCAGGAAGAGGCGATGGCCTCGCTGGCGAGCATCCCGCCGGTCAAGCAGGCCTTGTCCTCGCGCGGCCCGGACAACGCGCCGGCCAACTACGCCGACGAAGGTCTGGTGTATCCGAAAGGCGCCTGGCTGCTGCGCACGCTGGAGCAGCGCGCCGGCCGCGACGTGTTCGACCCGTTCCTGCGCGGCTGGTTCGACCAGCACGCGTTCCAGTCGGTCACCACCGACGAATTCGTGGCCTACCTGAAGAAGAACCTGCTGGACGCGCATCCGGACCTGATGCCGGAAGCGGAACTGAACGAATGGCTGTACAGCCCCGGCATCCCGGCCACCGCCAAGCATGTGCAGTCGCCACGCCTGGCCGCGCTGGACGCGCAACGTAGCGCATGGCTGAAGGGCGAACTGCCGACCAAGGATTTGAACGGCAAGAACTGGATCGCGCTGGAGTGGATGCACTTCCTGAATGACATCGACGGCAAGACTAGCGCCGCGCAGATGCAGGAGCTGGACCAGAACTTCGGCCTGGCCAAGAGCGGCAACAATGAAATCGCCTTCCGCTTCTATCTCAGCTCGATCAAGGCCGGCTACAACGTGCGCGAGCCGCTGGCCGCCTTCCTGACCAGCGTGGGACGCCAGCGCTTCGTGGTGCCGCTGTACGCCGCGCTGCTGAAGAACCCGTCCGATCAGGCCTGGGCCAAGGAGATCTACGCCAAGGCCCGCGTGCGCTACCATCCGCTGACTCAGGCTTCGGTAGACAAGCAGTTCGCCAAGAAGCCGGGCGCTCAGTAAGCCTGGTCTTCGACGCGGTTGCGGCCATTGTGCTTGGCGCGGTATAGCGCCAGGTCGGCCGCCTGGAACAGCGTGTCCAGCGCGTCGAGCGGGTTGTCGCTGGCGGCCACACCAAAGCTGGCCGTCACCCACAGCACCTGGCCATCGGCCAGCGGCTGCGGTTCGGCCTCGATGGCGCGCCGCAGCCGCTCGGCCACGATGCGCGCCGTCGGCAGGTCGCAATGGCCGGGCATCACCACGAACTCTTCGCCACCGTAGCGCGCCAGGATCTCGCCGTCGCGCAGCTCGGCGCGCGCCACCGCCGCGATGCGGATCAACACCTGGTCGCCGGCGTCGTGGCCGTGCGTGTCGTTGACCGCCTTGAAGTGGTCGATATCGAACAGGATCACCGCCAGCGACAGCTTGTGCTCGCGCGCGCGCCGCAGCCGCTGGTTGCCGGCCGCGGTGAAGGCACGCCGGTTCAGGATGCCGGTCAGGTAGTCGGTGTCGGCACTGTGCTTGAGTTCCTCGATCAGCTGTCCGCGCTCCTGCTCCAGATGCAGCTTGTCGATGCTGGCCCGGCGCAGCAAGGCCAGCGCGCGCAGCAGGTCGCCGATTTCATCGGCGCGCTGGGTACAAGCAGCTTCGTGCACCAGGTCGCCGTTGCCCAGCCGGACCAGCGCGCTGGTGGCATGCAGCAGCGGCAGCACCACGCGCCGCCGCACGATCATCATCAGCAAGGTCAGCGTCAACAGGATCAGCGCGCCGGTCAGGCAAGCGAGCAGCAGTTCGCGGCGCGCCATCTGGTAATCCTGCGTGGCCTGGTCTAGCGCCGCCGCCAGCAGCACGTCGCGCAGGCTGGCGATAGCGTTCAGGTAGGGCACGTAGCTCAGCGCGAATTGGGCGGTGTCCATGCTGTAGGGGCGGCCGCTGCGGCTGGCCTGCTCTACCTCGGCGATCAGATCCAGGCCGCGGCCGAAATAGCTGCGCCTCATCTCCTGCAGGGCCGTCCACACGCGGGGATCGCGGTCGAAGGCGGTGACCGGCATTTCCAGCAGCAGCCGCAGCTGCCCGATCTGGCCGCGCAGGGATTGCAGCTGGACCAGCTCGACGTCGCTCAGCGGCTGGCGCTGCGCCAGCGCCAGCGTCAGGCGCGAGCCCATGCGGCCGGCATATTCACGCAACTCGACCGCGAAGCGGGCCTTCATCAATACGCCGCTGATACGGGGATAGGCCTGTTCCGATGCGCGCATGTAGTCGTTCACCGTGTCCAGCACCAGCGGCACCAGTGCGAACATTTGCTCGATGGTGGCGGTCAACTGCGGCGCGCGCGCCGACGGCGGCAGGGCGGCCAGCCGGTCGACCGCCAGCCGCGCCGCCTGCAGCGCCTCGCGCAGGCTGGCCAGACGAGGATCCGGATACGCCGCCGGGGCGGAGCGCAGCGCGCCCTCCAGCTGGAGCAATGCCCGGTCGCTGGCCTCGCGGGCGTGCCCCAGGCGGATGGACTTGGCCGGGGCGGTGGGCAGCCCGTCGCCCAGCACGCTGTTGACCGGCCCCCGTTCATACGACAGCTGTTCCGCCGCGACCATGGCGCATTGCACCAGCTGCAGGGTATGCAGGCCGGTGCGCGCGGCGCTGTAGTTGTTCCATTCTTCCCACAAAATCCGGCCCAGCATGGCTCCCACCAGCACGGCCAGCACGGTCGTGGCGAGGGCAAACAAGCGGGTCAGTTTCATGGAGATGACTCCGTGGCCGGCGACGGGCAGGGCGCACCGCGGCAGGCCGGCTATTTTTATTTTATGACTTTCAATATGCCACAAACTGGTTCTAGTGTCTGCCTGATAAAAGATCAATCTTCCCGGCAAACCGGGCGGGCGGCGGCGGCAAATGGTAGGATGTCGGCCTCGCATGCGGTGCTGCGCTCGCGTGCCGCCAGAAATTGCCAAAATCACTACCAATCTAGGAATGAACGACGATGTCTATGCAAAGAGTTATGCTGCGTGCCAAGCTGCACCGGGTGACGGTCACGCAAGCTGACCTAAATTACGAAGGTTCCTGCGGAATCGACCAAGACTTGCTGGAGGCGGCCGATATCTGGCCGAATGAAAAAATCGAGTTGTACAACGTGAACAATGGCGAGCGTTTTGCGACCTACGCGATTGCCGGCCTGCGCGGCAGCGGCGAGATTTCGCTGAACGGCGCCGCGGCCCGCCGCGCCCAGCTGGGCGACCTGCTGATCATCTGCACCTACGCGCCGATGACGGAAGAGCAGATCAAGGATTACCAGCCGAAGATCGTGTTTGTTGACGAACACAATAAGATCAAGAGCTTGAAGAAGTAAAAGTAAGGCCAGAGAAAACGGCGCGCGGCGCCGTTCTCGTACTGGCATCCCCCAGCTGCCCTGGCTATGTAGCTGGGTTATTCTGGCGCAGCAGCTGCGACATGTATTGCGGCGTAATGCCCAGGAAGGATGCGATCACCTTTTGCGAGATGCGCGCTTCCAGGCCCGGATACTCCAACCGGAAGGCATTTAGCCGTTCGCGCGCCGAGGCGCTGCTGTGCGAGCACAGGCGGCGGCCGTCGCGCAGGATGCTGAATTCGGATGCCTTCAGGTAGTAGTAGCGCATCGCCTCGTTCTGTTCGACCAGGCGCGTCATGTCGCTCCAGTCGATGCGGAAGCCGGCCACCGCCGTTTCGGCCACGATGAAGTGGCGCGCCGGGACGCCGTCGCGTGCCGCCAGCAGGTCGTCATGCGAGCCGGCCGAGTCGCCGTCGGTGGTAAAGCGCAAGGTCACTTCAGTGCCGTTTTCGGTGATGAAGCCGTTGCGCACCACGCCGCTGTACATCCAGTACAGCCATTGCGCCGGCACGCCGCTGCGCTGCAGGTAATCGCCTTTGCGCAGCGTGACCGATACCATCAGTGGCGCAACCAGTTGCGTTACCTGGTCATACATCTCTGCGGTAATGCCGAAGCGCTGCGTGACGGCGGCGCGATACTTTTGCCGTTGTTCGATAAATGCTTGATTCATGGGTCGTCTCGTTACCCGTCTGCGCGGGCTCCTAAAGGAAAAAGGAACAGCTGCTCGCGCGGCCAGGCTTAGGATCGTTTCTCGCGGGAAACAATACTGCATACAATATAACTCATGGCCGCTAGCTCTTCAACCGTCAAACTGGCACATCTGTTGCCAAACTACAGTATTTTTTGACGATCTGCTGTAATCTTAAACCAGTTGAACGCAATTGTTAATTGGAAATTCCTATACTGTTTTACAGTTTCCATTAAGTTATATCGTTTGCGCTGTTAGTCGCACCGATGTTTTTTGCCCAGGTGCCCGATGAGTCATATGCTCTTCAGTGTTATCAATCTACAGCGTTTTCCTCCGGCCGGCGTCCGCTTGCCTGCAGCGCCCCCGTGCAGAGGCCGGCATCCCGGTCTACCGCGCAGCGGGCACTAATCCCATTTTTCCCAAGCAGTACGCCATGAGCCAGCCGCCGTGATGGTGGATGACGGCGCGTCGCCGAAGGCTATACCCACGATTATTGTAAACAAGAGGAGACACCATGTTGGCCAGTCTTACTGTTCGGACCAAGATCATTGCGTTGATCGTCACCGCCGTGCTGGCGCTTGTGCTGGTCATGGTGATTGCCTTTGCCGGCCTGCAGCGGCAGAGCGCAATGCTGGACGAAATCGGCAAGAACCGCCTGCCGTCGGTGCAGAACCTGCAGATCATGAACGAAGGCCAGACCGCCTTGCGCTCGGCCAGCCGCGCCATGGATGCGGTGGCGGGCTATCCCGAGCAGTATGACGAAGTGGCGCACGAGGTGCAGCGCAAGCAGGAGATCTGGACGCGCATCGACAAGGCCTGGAAGATTTACGATCCACTGCCGCAAACGCCGGAGGAAGAAAAAGTCTGGAACCAGTTCGTCAAGGAGTGGGACCTCTGGAAGCAGCGCGATGCCGCGATCAACGACCTGGCCGGCCAGATCGACCGCGCCGCCAGCCTGGCGCGCAAGAAGGAACTATTCACCGCGCTGCACAAGGCGTTGCTCGACAGCCGCGACGCCTTCCATGTCGCCGAGGTCAGCCTGGGCAAGCTGGTGGAACTGAACATCCAGTATGGCGATGATGCGGTCAAGCAGGCCGACATCGCATCGTCGGCCGCGCAGCGCCAGATGATGACCGCCTCCGTTGCCGCGCTGGCGGTACTGATCGCGCTTGGCCTGTTCATCCTGGCCGGCATCCTGCGCCAGCTGGGCGGCGACCCATCGTATGCGGCCGAGATTGTGCGCCGCGTGGCGGAGGGCGACCTGACCGCCGACGTGGTGCTGAAGCCGGGCGACCAAGGCAGCCTGCTGGCGGCGATGAAGTCGATGATCGACAAGCTGTCGCACGTGGTGCAGGAAGTGAACAACGGCGCCGAGGCGCTGGCCAGCGCCTCGGAGGAAGTGAGCGCCACCGCGCAATCGCTGTCGCAGGCCGCCAGTGAGCAGGCCGCAGGTTCCGAGCAGACCAGCGCTTCGGTCGAGCAGATGACGGCCTCGATTGCGCAGAACACGGAAAATGCCAAGGTCACCGACGGCATCGCCAGCCAGGCGGCCAAGGAAGCGGCCGAAGGTGGCGAGGCGGTCAAGTCGACGGTGGCGGCAATGCAGCAGATCGCCCGCAAGATCAGCATCATCGACGACATCGCCTACCAGA
>FSZM01000125.1_pt1 | contig 27418 bp, 25 predicted proteins | sample 1638831 | NCBI WGS metagenome assembly FSZM01 (sample SAMEA3914813, study PRJEB12502) | metagenome | biome: forest; material: soil | place: Canada | collected 2011-07-07 | depth 0.3 m
AAATTGAAGCATGAACAGCCTACCAAATCCGTCCTTCGCCTTCTACTACGGTCGTTTCAACGATTTGTGGTGATTGCCGAGGGCAGGAACTTCAGCTTAAGCTCATCCATTTCTTGCTCGGCTTCGTCGTCGGGAATCGACTCGGTGATTCGATGGTCCGCTTCCGCCGGGGCAGCTTCGACCTCCTCGCGGAAGCACCGTTCGTACTCGGCGTTTTTACGCGGATCAGGGGCGCAATCTTGCTGATTCATCGCTGTGCCTCTTTCGGTTGCATCCGTATTGTAGGCCGTGCGGACGCGACATCATCGAGCTGCCACGGCTGCCTGTTTTTTGTGCTGCAACGCACAAGCGGGCTGTACTTCGCTATAATTATGCGGTTATACATCTGCCTCGCATAAGAAGGAATCATCATGAGCTTGAACAAAGTGTCCGCCGGCCGCGATCTGCCGAACGATTTCAACGTCATCATCGAAATCCCGATGAATGCCGATCCGATCAAATACGAAGTGGACAAGGAATCGGGCGCGATCTTCGTCGACCGCTTCATGGGCACCGCGATGCACTATCCGTGCAACTACGGCTACGTGCCGAACACCCTGTCCGACGACGGCGACCCGGTCGACGTGCTGGTCATCACCCCGTTCCCGCTGATCCCAGGCGTGGTGGTGCGCTGCCGTCCTATCGGCGTGCTGAAGATGACCGATGAATCCGGTGAAGACGCCAAAGTGCTGGCCGTGCCGGTCGACAAAGTGCTGTCGATCTACAGCCACTGGCAGAAGCCGGAAGACTTGAACGAACTGCGCCTGCGCCAGATCCAGCACTTCTTCGAGCACTACAAAGACCTGGAAAAAGGCAAATGGGTCAAGATCGACGGCTGGTACGGTCCGGAAGAAGCCAAACAGGAAATCCTCAACGGCGTCGCTTCGTACAATAAAGAAAACCCGGCGGCCTAAGTTTCAACCGGGTGTGCCCGGTTTCAGCCCAAAAAGCGCAGCACCGCATATCGCGGGCTGCGCTTTTTTCATGCCCACGCGGCGTTTGCTGCCGGGGGGACTGCGGGGCGGACTTCGAGCGCAGTTTAGTCTGCCCCTGCATCCAGATAGAAGATGGCAAATGCCTTGGCGGGAGTCGTTTCGGTTGGCTTGGCGCTTTGCACCTGAGCGCAGTCTTCCGCCACCAAGCTGCGCCAGTTCGGGATGCCGGCATTGGAGAAGATGGCGTTGGCTTTCGATGCCAGGCTGATATCGAGCGCCAGGCGGGCGTTGCGGGGTTCGCCTTTGGCGTAGTTGACGCCGCGCAATTCGATGCCGAAGGCGCTCATCCAGGGCTCCCACAAGCCCGATTCCACGCCCTCGACCATGCGGCCCAACATGGTATCGAGCGACAGGCCTTTTTTCACTACGCCACGCAGCAATTCCAGCGACGGTGCGCTGCGCATGTCCGGACTCATTTTGCCGGCGCCGCGTACGACGATCGCTTTGATCTCTTTCGAGAAAGCGGCATCGCGCTCGGTGTAGTCGCGCATCCGGGTGTAAAAGCCGCTGTCGAGGAAGGGATTGTCGGCCCGTTTGGCGGGCGTTGCTGGAGGTTTTTGCTCAGCGCTTGGTTTTTTAGTGCTCATGGCCTGCATTCGTAACGTATCAGGGGCGCAGTGTAACATTGCCACGCCCGATTACCGCGAATGCGCTGCGCTTGCGGATGCGCAAAGCGCACTTTCGCCTTCGGGCGCGCTGCGCTTTTTTCATGGGGCGGGGTGTAAGCTAGGCGGGTTCTGCGCGACCAAGCCTTACTTTTCACTTTTCCGGGGGCAATTTATGAAATTTTTTTCCTTAGCTATCGGCGCCATCACGGCGCTGTGCATTTCCTGCGCCGCCAAGGCGGGCGAAGTGCCGTTCAACCAGGCGCAGTTCGAGCAGGCGCTCGCTGCCGGCAAGCCGGTGGTGGTGGACTTTGCCGCCGACTGGTGCCCGACCTGCCGTGCGCAAAAGCCGCTGATCGCCGCCATCCTGCAGCAGCCGGAGATGGCGCCGGTGACGCTGTTCGTCGCCAATTTCGATACCGAAAATGAGTTGAAGAAGTCGCTGCACGTGTTCAGCCAGAGCACGCTGGTGGTGTTCAAGAAAGGCAAGGAAGTGACGCGCTCGACCGGCCAGACCCACCAGGACGTGCTGCGTACCGTGCTGGCGCAAGCGCTGTAAAGCAGGCGGCCATGGACTTTTCGCTTGCCACTTACGGCCTGGGCTATCTGGCCGGCTTGCTGTCGACGCTGTCACCCTGCGTGCTGCCGTTGTTGCCCATCCTGATCGGCACGGCCGTGTCGGCGCATCGGATAGGGCCGTATGCGCTGGCGGCCGGGCTGACGCTGTCGTTTTCCGTGATCGGCCTGTTCATTGCCACCATCGGCTTTGCGCTGGGGCTGGATCCGGCCACGTTCCGCCAGGGCGCGGCGCTGCTGCTGATCTTGTTCGCCATCGTGCTGCTGTCGGCAGCGCTGCAACGGCGTTTTGCCGTGCTGACCTCGGGCCTGGGCGCGAGTGGCGAGCGGCTGCTGTCGCGCATGCGGCTCGATGGCCTGGGCGGGCAATTCGTGATCGGCCTGATGCTGGGCTTGATCTGGAGTCCTTGCGTGGGGCCGACGCTGGGGGCGGCCACCACGCTGGCAGCGCAAGGCCAGCACCTGTCGGGCATCGCCTTGCTGATGTTGCTGTTCGGCATAGGCGCCGGTACGCCGCTGGTGGTGCTGGGTTCGCTGTCGCGCGCGGCCATGCTCAAGCTGCGCAGCAAGCTCAACATCGCAGGCCAGCGCGGCAAGCTGCTCTTGGGTGGGGTGCTGCTGCTGGTGGGCGTGGCCATCCTCAGCGGCGGCGACAAGCGCTTCGAAGCCTGGGTGGTTGATGCCTCGCCAGCCTGGCTGACGCAGCTGAGCACCCGCTACTGACAGGCTAGCCGCGGAAGGGATTGCGCTCGTTGAGCTCGTCGATATAGGCTTCGATGCCGCCGCTCTCGCGCTCGAGGAAGCGTTCGATCGCGTCCGCAAAGGCAGGGTGTGCCAGCCAGTGGGCGGACCAGGTCTTTTGCGGCAGGAAGCCGCGCGCCATCTTGTGCTCGCCCTGGGCGCCGCCTTCGAAGGTGGCGATCTGCTGGGCGATGCAAAATTCCAGCGGCTGGTAGTAGGCCGTCTCAAAGTGCAGGCAGGGGATGTGTTCCAGCGCCCCCCAGTAGCGGCCGTACAGCGTGTCGGCCGAGTGTATTACCAGCGACGAGGCCAGCGGCTTGCCGTCGCGCTCGGCCAGCACCAGCAGGATGTTTTGCGGCATGCTGCGGCCGATGCGCTGGAAGAAGTCGAGGTTCAGATAGGGCGAGGAGCGGTGCTCGGCATAGGTGTTGGAATAGCAGCGGTGGAACAGCTGCCAGTGCTCATCGGTGGCATCGACGCCGCGCACCTGGCGCAGCCTGACGCCCGCTTCGCGCACCTTGCGCCGCTCGGCGCGGATGTTCTTGCGCTTTTTGTGCTCCAGCGTGGCCAGGAACTGCTCGAAATCGCGGTAGCCCTGGTTCAGCCAATGAAATTGCACGCCGCTACGCAGCATGAAGCCGGCCGCCTGCAATTGCTCTGCCTGGTCCTCGGGCGGATACAGGATGTGGGTGGACGACATGCCGGCCGCCTGCTGTTGCTCGCACAGCATGGTCAGCAGCGCGGCGCGCGCCTGGGCATTGCGCGCCAGCAGGCGCGGGCCGGTCACCGGCGTGAACGGGATCGCCGACAGCAGCTTGGGATAGTATTCCAGCCCGTTGCGATGGTAGGCGTCGGCCCAGGCCCAGTCGAACACATATTCGCCATACGAATGCGACTTGACGTACAGTGGCATCGCCGCCACCAGCGTCTCGTCCTGCCACAGTGCCAGGTATTGCGGCAGCCAGCCGGTGTCGGCGCAGGCCGAGCCCGATTCGTGCAGCGCATGCAAAAAGGGGTAAGACAGGAACGGGTTAGCGTCGCCCTGGGCCGCCAGCAGCTCGCTCCACGCGGCTGCACCCACGTCGGCCAGAGAAGAAACAATACCCGTGCGATAATTCATTTTTGTCAGTTCTGTGCGTATGCATGAGAGAAGCATTCTACGCAAAGCCGCGAAAGATTTCACATGAGCTCGAATTTCCTCAATCTGTACACCCATGACTTTGCCCGCGTCGCCATTGCGGCGCCGGTGTGCCGCATCGCCGATCCGGCCTACAACGCGCAGCAAACCATCCTGCTGGCCGGGCAGGCCGCCGCTCAGGGCGCGGCGCTGGTGGCGTTTCCCGAACTGGGCCTGTCGGCCTACACTTGCGAAGACCTGTTCCACCAGCGCGCGCTGCTCGATGGCTGCCTCGCCGCGCTGGCCGCCATCGTCGAGGCCTCGTTGCAGTGGAAGATGGCGCTGGTGGTGGGCGTGCCGCTGCGGGTCGAGCATCAGCTGTACAACTGTGCCGTGGTGATTGCCAACGGCCAGATCCAGGGCGTGGTGCCGAAAAGCTATCTGCCCAATTACGGCGAATTTTACGATGCACGCCAGTTCAGCAGCGGCGACTATGCGCTCGCCACCGAGTTCGACCTGCTCGGTGAGCGGGTGCAGTTCGGTTCCGGCCTGCTGTTCGAGGTGGCCGATATGCCGCTGTTCAAATTCCATGTCGAGATCTGCGAAGACGTGTGGGTGCCGATTCCGCCGTCGTCGTTCGCGGCGCTGGCCGGCGCCACCGTGCTGGTCAATCTGTCGGCATCGAACGCGCTGGTCGGCAAGGCTGGTTACCGCAATCAGCTGGTGTCGCAGCAATCGGCGCGCTGCATCGCCGCGTATCTGTACACCTCGGCCGGCGGCGGCGAATCGAGCACCGACCTAGCTTGGGATGGGCAGGGCGTGATTTGCGAGAACGGCGAGCAGTTGGCCGAGGCCAAGCGCTTCGTCGATGACGCCACGCTGACCTTTGCCGATATCGACCTGGAGCGCCTGTCGCGCGAGCGCATGCGCATGAACACCTTCGCGCAGTCGGTGCAGCGCCACGCGGCCGAGGTGCACAAGTTCCGCACCGTGTTCTTCGAGCTGGAGATGGAGCGCGAGCAGCCGCTGGCGCTCAAGCGCTGCGTTGAGCGCTTCCCCTATGTGCCTGCCGACAGCCGCCGTCGCGACGAGCGCTGCAACGAGGTGTACAACATTCAGGTGCAGGCCTTGGCGCAGCGCCTGACCTCCAGTGGCATCAAGAAGGTGGTGATCGGCGTGTCCGGCGGCCTGGACTCGACCCACGCGCTGCTGGTGTGTGCGCGCGTGATGGATAAGCTCAAGCTGCCGCGCACCAATATCCTGGCCTACACCATGCCCGGCTTTGCCACCAGCGAGCGCACGCTGAGCCAGGCGCATGAGCTGATGCAGCTGGTCGGCTGCAGTGCGAAGGAGATCGACATCCGCCCGAGCTGCCTGCAAATGCTGAACGACCTCGGCCATCCCTACGCCGAAGGCCACCAGCAGTTCGACATCACGTTTGAAAACGTGCAGGCCGGCGAGCGCACCAATCACCTGTTCCGCCTGGCCAACCATCACCATGCCATCGTCATCGGCACCGGCGACCTGAGCGAGCTGGCGCTGGGCTGGTGTACCTATGGCGTGGGCGATCACATGTCGCACTACAACGTCAACGCCAGCGTGCCGAAGACGCTGATCTCGCACCTGGTGCGCTGGGTGGCCGAGTCCGGCGTGATCGGCCGCAACGATGCGCAGGTGCTGCTGAACATCCTCGGTACCGAAATTAGCCCGGAACTGGTGCCCGGCATCGCCGGCGGCCAGCCGGAGCAGCGCACCGAATCGACCATAGGCCCGTACGAGCTGCAAGACTTCAACCTCTACTACGTGCTGCGCTTTGGCTTTGCGCCGTCCAAGGTCGCCTTCCTGGCGCTGAGCGCGTGGCAGGACCGCGAGCAGGGGCGCTGGCCGGAGGGTAGCCACGTTGCGCGCAACCAATATGGGCTGGCCGATATCAAGCACAACCTGGGCATCTTCCTGGACCGCTTCTTCCGCACCAGCCAGTTCAAGCGCAGCTGCGTGCCGAACGCACCTAAAGTAGGCACCGGCGGCTCCTTGTCGCCGCGGGGTGACTGGCGCGCGCCGAGCGACTCGCAGAGTGTGGTATGGATGGAGGAATTGCGCTCTATTCCGGTGCAAAATTGAGGTTTTGGCCCAAAAAACCGCGTTTTGACCCCCGATAGGCCCATTTTTTCGAGTATTACACTACTCGTATAGGATGCCGCGCGGGCCTCGATTACAATATCAAACAGGAATCAAACAAGGAGAGCCCCCATGAAGCAAATTACCGCAGTGATCAAGCCGTTCAAACTGGACGAAGTGCGCGAAGCGCTGGCCGAAGTCAACGTCACCGGCCTGACCGTGACCGAGGTAAAGGGCTTCGGCCGACAGAAGGGGCACACCGAGCTGTACCGCGGCGCCGAGTACGTGGTCGACTTCCTGCCGAAAGTCAAGGTCGAAGTAGTGGTTGACGATGGGGTGGCCGAACAGGTGGTCGATTCCATCATCAAGGCGGCCCGCACCGGCAAGATCGGCGACGGCAAAATCTTCGTGCAGAACGTCGAGCAAGTGATACGCATCCGCACCGGCGAAACGGGCGCTGACGCAGTCTAAAGGCCTCAAGCTGCAAGTCAAGCAGGGCTGCCGTAAGGCGGCCTTTTATTTTTTATTTTTTGATTAGGCGCGGCCCAGGCGCATGTCGAATTTCCAGGTCACCAAGCGCAGCGCGGTGATGAAGGCGGCGCTGGCCCATAGTGCGAAGTCGTCGGAGACGTCGGTGTATTGCAGACCGATGTACATCCAGCAGCCGAAGAAGGCGCAGATGGCGTAAGGCTTGCCGTCGCGGAAGACCATCGGCACTTCGTTGCAGACGATGTCGCGCAGCACGCCGCCGAAGATGCCGGTGATGACACCCATCATGGACGCGATGAACAGCGGCATGTGCGCCGTCTGCGCCTGCGACACGCCGGCCACGGCAAACAGGCCCAGGCCGATGGCGTCGGCCACCACGATCAGCCGTTCGGAGAGGATCTGGCGCAGGGTGCGCATCAGCGGTGAGGCGATCAGGGCCAGCACAAAGATCAGGATCGCATATTCCTGGTGCATGACCCAGAACAGCGGCCGCTTGTCGAGCAGGATGTCGCGCAGCGTGCCGCCGCCAAATGCGGTGATGAAGGCTACCGTAAACACCCCCACCAGGTCCATGCGCTTGCGGCGTGCCTCGATGAAGCCCGATAGTGCGCCCACCAGTATCGCCATGATTTCAATGACGGTGATCAGGGAGACATGCGGTACCGGGACGTGCTTCATGTAGGGAGGCTGGCTGAGTTGCTCATCTCCATAGGTTAACATGACACAGCGACAAGTGGGGCCGATTTGTTTCTTATTCGGAACACTTGACCAAGGCCGGGGAAAACCGGGAACAAAAACCGGTTTTTGATCAGTAACGGTCGCGGGAGGGCTGCAGGGCGGCGCGCAGCAGCACGATCAGTGCGCCTTCGCCGCCTTGGTGGTTGCGCGCCTGGCAGAACGCCACCACGCCTTTTTGCACCAGCCAGCTGTGCACCATGGACTTGAGCACCGGCTCCTGGCCGCGCGAGCCAAAGCCGCGGCCGTGGATCACGCATACACAGCGGTGGTTGCGCTGGCTGGCGCGGGTCAGGAAGGCGCCCAGCGCATCGCGCGCCTGGTCGCGGTTCATGCCGTGCAAGTCCAGTTGGTCCTGCACCGGCCAATGGCCTTTGCGCATTTTCTTCATCACATCGGGACCGACGTCCGGTGCCGAATAGTTCAGCGCCGGGTCGTCTTCCAGGTAGTGATCGACTTCAAACAAGTCCGACAGCGATTCGCGCAGCACGGCCGCATTGTCCTCGGCTGGCGTCAGCTTGCGGGCTGGCGCGGCGGGGCCGACGGCCTTGGGCAGCTTAGGCACATAGCGGTCCGATACCGGCATACGCTTGACGCCGCCAAGGCTGGACTGGAACAGATCGGCTTCCACCGCCTGCACCTTTGCACGTTCGATGCGCTGCGCCTCGGCGGCAGCACGCGCGTCGGCCTGCTCCTTGAGCTGCTTGCTCAGGGATTTCAGGTCGGCGAAGTCTTTCAAGCCCAAGATGCTTACTCCTGGCCTTCCAGGTAGCGCTGGGCGTCCAGTGCCGCCATGCAGCCGGTGCCGGCGCTGGTGATGGCCTGGCGGTAGATGTGGTCTTGTACGTCGCCGGCGGCAAACACGCCCGGCACGCTGGTGGCGGTGGCCATGCCTTCGCTGCCGGTCTTGGTCTTGATGTAACCGTTGTGCATTTCCAGCTGGCCTTCGAAGATGCCGGTATTGGGCTTGTGGCCGATCGCCACGAATAGGCCGTGCACGGTGATATCGGTGATGGCGCCGTCGGTGGTCGACTCGATCTTGACGCCGGTGACGCCGCCAGCATCGCCCACCACTTCGTGCAGCGTGTGGTTGTACTTGATCTCGATCTTGCCTTCGGCAGCCTTGGCGTTCAGGCGGTCGATCAAGATCGCCTCGGCGCGGAACTTGTCGCGGCGGTGTATCAGCGTGACTTTGTCGGCGATGTTGGACAGGTACAGCGCCTCTTCCACGGCGGTGTTGCCGCCGCCGACCACGGCCACGTCCTGGCCGCGGTAGAAGAAACCGTCGCAAGTGGCGCAGGCCGACACACCCTTGCCCATGAATTGCTGCTCCGACGGCAGGCCCAGATATTGGGCCGAGGCGCCGGTCGAGATGATCAGCGTGTCGCAAGTGTATTCATTGCTGTCGCCGATCAGGCGGATCGGCTTTTCGTTCAGCTTGGCGGTATGGATGTGGTCAAACACGATCTCGGTGTTGAAGCGTTCCGCGTGCTGCAGGAAACGCTGCATCAGTTCCGGGCCTTGCACGCCCATCGGGTCCGCCGGCCAGTTTTCCACGTCGGTGGTGGTCATCAGCTGGCCGCCCTGCTCGACGCCGGTGACCAGCATCGGCTTCAGGTTGGCGCGGGCGGCATAGATGGCGGCGCTGTAGCCGGCAGGGCCGGAGCCGAGGATCAGAACGCGGGCGTGTTTGGTGGTAGTCATGGATGGCTTCTTATTCAGTGGATGGATGATCCGAAATTGGGGGCATTTGCGCAGGCAGCAAGGGGCGGGCCGGGGTACAGCCGATACGGCGGCCCGAACAGCTATTGCAATTGCGCAATCAATGCAAGATTATAGTCCAAGCTGCGCCCTGGCATGAATCGAAGGGCCTGCCGCGGCCGCTATGCCTTAGAATAGCCATAGTTGGCTATTTCCGCGTCGATAACATTGCAATAGAAAACAGAGATGAGCAGTAAATCCTCCGAGCGTACGACCAAATCTTCGTCGACACCGAACAGCTATACCCGCAATGTGACCGAGCGTCAGCCCTTGCCGAACCGGCTGGTACGCCTGCTGTCGGAGGCGCGCTGGTTCGCGCTGGCCGCGCTGGCACTGTATTTCGTGCTGATTTTAATCAGCTTCGACAAGAGCGATCCGGGCTGGTCGCATGCCAGTGTCGTGCCCAAAGTACACAATCTGGGCGGCCGCGCCGGTGCCTGGCTGTCCGACCTGCTGCTGTTTATCTTCGGTTTTTCCGCCTGGTGGTGGTGTTTTTGCCTGCTGCGCATAGTCTGGAAGGGCTATCGCCGCCTGACCCAGCGCTATGTGCTGTCCAAGGAACCGGAACCGGAGCATCAGCAGGAGGCGCTGATACGCGGCAGCGGCTTCGTGTTGCTGTTTGTCGGCAGCGTGGGCCTGGAATATCTGCGCATGTGGTCGCTCCACGTGCAGCTGCCGCGCGCGCCGGGCGGCGTGTTGGGCGAGCTGATCGGCCATGCGTCGCATGTGGCCTTCGGCTTTACCGGGGCGACTTTGCTGCTGTTGCTGCTGTTCGGGCTGGGTTTCAGCCTGTTCTTCCATGTGTCGTGGCTGGCCGTGGCCGAGCGTATCGGCGGCGGTATCGAGACTGCCATCGACTGGTTCATCCAGCGCTACCAGTACCGCGAAGACCGCCGCCAGGGTGAAGTGGCCGCCGTCAAGCGCGAGGAGGTGGTGGTGGCCGAGCGCGTCAAGTACGAGGAGCGGCACGTAGAGAAGCCAGTGGACAGGCTATCGGACAAGCCATCGGACAAGCCCGTGACCGCCTCGCCGATCAAGATCGAACCGCAAATTACCACCGTGGTCAAGTCCGAGCGCGTGGAGAAGGAAAAGCAGGCCAGCCTGTTCCAGGACTTGAGTGGCGACAGCCAGCTGCCGGCCCTGTCGCTGCTCGATGAGCCGGCCGCCGTGCAGGAAACCGTGTCGATCGAAACACTGGAATTCACCAGCCGCCTGATCGAGAAGAAGCTGTCCGACTTCGGCGTGGAAGCCAAGGTGGTGGCCGCTTATCCAGGTCCGGTCGTCACCCGTTACGAGATCGAACCGGCCACCGGCGTCAAGGGTAGCCAGATTGTTGGCTTGGCGCGCGACCTGGCGCGTTCGCTGTCGCTGACGTCGATCCGCGTGGTCGAGACCATCCCCGGCAAGAATTACATGGCACTGGAGCTGCCCAATCCGAAGCGCCAGATCGTGCGCCTGAGCGAGATCGTCGGCTCCAAGGTCTACAACGACAATCCCTCGCCGCTGACCGTGGCGCTGGGCAAGGACATCGCCGGCAAGGCGGTGGTGGCCGATCTGGCCAAGATGCCGCACTTGCTGGTGGCCGGTACCACCGGTTCCGGTAAATCGGTGGGAATTAACGCGACCATCCTGTCGCTGCTGTACAAGTCCGATCCGCAGGACGTGCGCATGATTCTGATTGATCCTAAGATGCTGGAGATGTCGGTGTACGAAGGCATTCCGCACCTGCTGGCGCCGGTCGTCACCGACATGCGCCAGGCCGGCCATGCGCTGAACTGGGCCGTCAACGAGATGGAGCGCCGCTACAAGCTGATGTCCAAGCTGGGGGTGCGCAACCTGGCCGGCCACAACGCCAAGATCGCCGAAGCCAAGAAGCGCGAAGAACACATCCCGAATCCGTTCAGCCTGACGCCGGATTCGCCGGAGCCGCTGGAAAAACTGCCTACCATCGTCATCATCATCGACGAGTTGGCCGACCTGATGATGGTGGTCGGTAAGAAGGTCGAGGAACTGATTGCCCGTATCGCGCAGAAGGCCCGTGCGGCCGGCCTGCACCTGATCCTGGCGACGCAGCGTCCGTCGGTGGACGTGATTACCGGCCTGATCAAGGCCAATATCCCGACCCGTATCGCGTTCCAGGTCTCGTCCAAGATCGACTCGCGCACCATTCTCGACCAGATGGGCGCGGAAACGCTGCTGGGCATGGGCGACATGCTGTACATGCCGCCGGGTACCGGCCTGCCGGTGCGCGTGCACGGCGCGTTTGTGTCGGATGATGAAGTGCACCGCGTGGTCAAGCATTTGAAATCGACCGGCGAACCGAATTACATCGAGGGTATTCTGGAAGGCGGCACGCTGGAAGGCGAGGGCGGCGGCGCAGATGGCGCGCCGGCCGGCGAAGGCGGCGGCGAGGCCGATCCGATGTACGACCAGGCGGTGCAAGTGGTGCTGAAAAATCGCCGCGCGTCGATCTCGCTGGTGCAGCGTCACCTGCGCATCGGCTACAACCGTGCGGCGCGTTTGCTGGAACAGATGGAAACTAGCGGTGTCGTGTCGGCCATGCAGTCGAACGGCAACCGGGACATTCTGGTGCCTGCCGCCAGCGCTGAATAAAAAGGATATACACAGTATGACTCATTTCAAGACCTTGATCGCCGCCTGCGGCCTCGCATCTGGCCTACTCTTGGCCGGCGCCGTCGACGCCAGCGCACTGGAGCAGTTCAAGTCCTTCGTGGCCAGCACCAAGTCGGCCAAGGGCGAATTCACACAGCAGCAGATCAAGAGCTCGGATGGCAAACCGTCCAAGGCGTCAAGCGGCAACTTCGTATTTGCCCGCCCCGGCAAATTCATCTGGAACTATCAGAAGCCGTACGATCAGGTGCTGCAGGCCGATGGCGAACAGCTGTTCATCTACGACAAGGACTTGAACCAGGTCACCGTCAAGAAGCTGGGGGATGCGCTGGGTTCGTCGCCGGCCGCGATCCTGTTCGGCAGCAACGACCTGGAAAAGAACTTCAGCTTGTCCGAAGCGGGTAGCAAGGATGGCCTGGAATGGCTGAAGGCGATTCCGAAGGCCAAGGACACCAGCTTCGAGCAAATCACCATTGGCCTGCGCAACGGCTTGCCGGAAGCGATGGAGCTGAAAGATACCTTCGGCCAAACTTCGGTGCTGGCTTTCCGCAAGATCGAAAAGAATCCGGCGCTCAATGCGGGCAGCTTTAAATTCCTCATGCCCAAGGGCGCGGATGTGTTCAATAATTAAGCTAGCACCCCGCCCCCTCCCTTTTAAGAAGTAGCAGCATGGCTGATTTATTTTCCAACGAACCGCGGCAACCGCTGGCCGAAGCATTGCGTCCCAAGACGCTGGACGAGGTGATCGGCCAGAGTCATCTGCTGGGGCCGGGCAAGCCGTTGCGCCTGGCGTTTGAATCGGGTCAGCCGCATTCGATGATATTGTGGGGGCCGCCGGGCGTGGGCAAGACCACGCTGGCGCGGCTGACCGCCCATGCCTACGACGGTGCCTTCATCGCGCTGTCGGCGGTGTTTTCCGGCGTGAAGGATATTCGCGCCGCGATGGAGCAGGCCGAACAGAATCTGGCGATGGGCAAGCACACCATTTTGTTTGTCGACGAGATCCACCGCTTTAACAAGTCGCAGCAAGATGCCTTGTTGCCGTATGCCGAATCCGGTCTGGTTACCTTGATTGGCGCCACCACCGAGAATCCTTCGTTTGAAGTGAACTCGGCGCTGCTGTCGCGCTCGCAAGTGTATGTGCTGCAATCGCTGAACGAGGACGAGCTCAAGCAACTGGTGGCCAAGGCGCGCGAGAAAGTGCTGTCGCATCTGGAATTCGACGCAGCGGCCATCGACACGCTGGTCGGCTATGCGGATGGCGACGCGCGCCGCCTGCTGAACCTGCTCGAGCAGACCAGCACCGCCGCCAACGCGGCCCACAGCAATCGCATCAGCGCCGAGTTCATCCAGAACGCGCTGACCTTGAACGCGCGCCGCTTCGACAAGGGCGGCGATAATTTCTACGACCAGATTTCTGCCCTGCACAAATCGGTGCGCGGCTCGAATCCGGACGCCGCCCTGTACTGGCTGTGCCGCATGCTCGACGGCGGCGCCGACGCCAAATACCTGTCGCGTCGCATCGTGCGCATGGCCTGGGAAGACATCGGCCTGGCCGACCCGCGCGCCATGCAGCTGGCCAACGACGCTGCCGCCACCTTCGAGCGCCTCGGTTCGCCCGAAGGCGAGCTGGCGCTGGGCCAGGCCGTGATCTACCTGGCGATCGCCGCCAAGAGCAATGCCGGCTACAACGCCTTCAACCAGGCGATGGCCTTCGTCAAGAAGGATAAGTCGCGCGAAGTGCCGGTGCACCTGCGCAACGCGCCGACCAAGCTGATGAAGGAACTGGGCTACGGCCACGAATACCGCTATGCCCACGACGAGCCGCACGCCTACGCGGCCGGCGAAACCTATCTGCCGGAGGCGATGCGCGAGCCGGGCTGGTACCAGCCGGTGCCGCGCGGGCTGGAGAGCAAGATCGCCGACAAAATGGCCTTCCTGCGTCAGCTCGATGAAGAGGCTGGGAAGTAGTTCTCGGCTATCATGTCAGCTGGTTCATTGGTGAGGTAGGCATGGCTGAACAATTAAAAGTCGACGGCGTCGACGTCTTCATCGAAGGCGAGGGTGCGGAAACCATCGTCATGCTGCATGGCTGGCCGGACACTTACCGCGTGTGGGACGGGCAAGTGGCGGCGCTGAAGCAGCGCTATCGCTGCGTGCGCTTCACCTTGCCCGGCTTTGACATCAGCCAGCCACGCAAAGCCTATTCGCTGGACGCCACCATCCGCATCTTGCTACACATCGTCAACACCGTCAGCCCCGGCCAGAAGGTGATACTGATGCTGCACGACTGGGGTTGCATGTTCGGCTACCAGTTCTACATGCGGCACAAGGGGTTGGTATCGTCCATCATCGGCGTCGACATCGGCGACGCGCTGTCGGAGCAGACCGCCGGTAGCTATTCGATGTCGTCCAGGATGATGATAGGCTGCTACCAAGGTGCGCTGGCGATGGCCTGGAAAATCGGCGGCCCGATCGGTAATGCAATGACGCGCATGGTGGTCAACGTGCTCAAGGCGCCGTCGCCGCGCGAATTCATCAGCGCCAAGATGAACTTCCCCTATTACATCAAGTGGGTAGGCGAAGAGGGTTCCTACGCCGCCATGCTGCCCTTCGATGCGCAGTGCCCGATGCTGTACTTCTACGGCTTGCACAAGCCCTTCATGTTCCACTCGCCGCAATGGACCGAAGCGCTGGCCGCCCGCAAGGGCTGCAAGGTGGTCGCCATGAAAACCGACCACTGGCCCATGTTGCGCCAGCCGGAGCAATTCAACCGCGCGGTGTTGCAATGGCTGGACGCCTCGGCGGCTGATGGTTCTGCTGAAGCGGCGTAATAAAAGCAGCAAGCTATGACCGGGATATGCAAACCAGAAGATGCGCCCGCTGCCGACCAGCCGGGGTTGGCCTCACATGCGGCCTGCGCGGCTTAAGTCCACGCCGTAAATTTGCGCTTCATCCCTAGTTTTTGGCGCTTCGTCGCATGCCGATGTCGACCCGGCAGGTCTTTGGATACAGTACAAGCATACCAAGCAGCTTTGCTTGAGACCAGATCCGAAACCAAGCCAAGGAGTACATCATGAACATCCTCAAAAACATGGAAATCATCTTCGTCGTTGCTGCCGTACTGGCTACTGCAACCAGCTTCGCTACCGCCAGCGTGCCTGCCGCCGCCAGCCACAAAGCCACGCTGGTCGCCGCTACCGAGGGCAAGATGCCGGTGGTGACCATCAGTGCCAAACGCTTGAGCGCTGCTGAAAAAGCCGCCTTGATCTGAGCCGCCCGCCGCCTGCGCGGCGCCCGAGCGCGCCGGTCTGTCAAAACTCGCTGGGAAGTGCTCACGTCTTGGTACAATTGGCGTTTTCGATATAACGGCACTTGTTCCCCATGATAGATATCCAACTTCTCCGTAAAGACATCGCCACCGTTGCCGCCCGCCTGGCAACGCGCAAGTTCCAGCTGGACGTGGCAGCGTTCAACGCCCTCGAAGCGGAACGCAAGTCGATCCAGACCCGTACCGAAGAACTGCAAGGCAAGCGCAATTCGCTGTCCAAGCAGATCGGCATGATGAAGGGCAAAGGGGAAGACACCTCGGCCGTCATGGCAGAAGTGGCCGGCCTGGGCGATGAGCTCAAGGCCAACGAAACGGCACTGTCGGAAGTCCAGGCCAAGCTGGGCGAGTTCATGCAGGCCATCCCGAACCTGCCGCACGAATCGGTCCCGGTGGGCAGCGATGAAAGCGCCAACGTGGAAGTGCGCAAGGTCGGCACGCCACGCAGCTTCGATTTCGAGGTCCAAGACCACGTCGATGTCGGCGCCGCACTGGGCCTGGATTTCGATGTCGCGACCAAGCTGACCGGCTCGCGCTTCTCGGTCATGAAGGGCGGCATCGCTCGCCTGCACCGCGCGCTGGCGCAGTTCATGCTGAACACCCACACCGATGAGCACGGCTACACCGAATGCTATACCCCGTACATGGTCAACGCCGACTCGTTGCGCGGCACCGGCCAGTTGCCGAAATTTGAAGCCGACCTGTTCTCGGTGAAGAAGGGCGGCGCGGAAGGCGAAGGCGAGACCTTCTACCTGATCCCGACGTCGGAAGTCTCGCTGACCAATATCGTGCGCGACGAGATCCTCGCTGCCGACGCGCTGCCGCTGAAGATGACCGCCCACACCCCCTGCTTCCGCTCGGAAGCGGGCAGCTACGGCCGCGACACCCGCGGCATGATACGCCAGCACCAGTTCGACAAGGTCGAGATGGTACAGGTGGTGCATCCGGACACCTCGTATGCCGTGCTGGACGAGATGGTTGGCCATGCCGAGACCATTTTGCAGCGTTTGGGCTTGCCCTACCGCGTGATGGCGCTGTGCACCGGCGACATGGGCTTTGGCGCGACCAAGACCTTCGACCTGGAAGTGTGGCTGCCGGCGCAGAATACCTATCGCGAGATTTCCTCGCTGTCGAATTGCGAAGCGTTCCAGGCGCGCCGCATGCAGGCCCGCTTCCGCAATGCGCAAGGCAAGCCGGAGTTGCTGCACACGCTCAATGGCTCTGGTCTGGCGGTGGGGCGCACGCTGGTGGCGGTGCTGGAAAACTACCAGCAGGCAGATGGCAGCGTTGAAATTCCAGAAGTGCTGCGCCCTTACATGGGTGGATTGACGCATTTGACAGCGTGAGAGGAAAATACTCCTTCCCTTTTCCGAGCGGCCTGCTATAATCTTGCCTTCTCGCAGCAGCAGGTGGGAAAACGGAGAGGTGGCAGAGTGGTCGAATGTACTTGACTCGAAATCAAGCGATGGGGCGACCCATCCGTGGGTTCGAATCCCACCCTCTCCGCCAGAACAAAGTAAACAGCCTCCCCTGCGGGAGGCTTTTTGCTTTGTGCTGGGCCTAGGCTCTGCGAATCGCCCAGTTGCTGGCGCTGCGGTCGGCGCATGCACCTTCCGGCATCTGCGCACGGCTTGCCAATGTTTAGTTGAACACTTCCAAGAACAGGTTCATATTGACACTGGGTCTGTCGAAGTTCAACGCGGAGGGGCTAGATGAAGTATCGTTTAGCGATCGCCTGCGCAATAATCCTGTCCGTGGCCTGCTGTCTTTCTGCGCCGGCCTATGGCGCGCCGACGCTGCACCTGCTTGCCAACTACTGGGAACCCTACACGGGCGACACCCTGCCATCGCGCGGCCTGGCGTGCGCCATCGTCACCACCGCCCTGAAGCGCGCCGGCTACGACGTCACCATTGACATCCTGCCCTGGGCGCGTGTGCTGGCCACCGCCTACAAGGGCAAGGCGGACGGCATCGTCGCGATCTGGCCCACTGCCGAGCGGCGCAGCAAACTGTTGTTCAGCGACAGCTACATGACCAACGAACTGGTACTGCTGCACATGAGCGGCCGCCTGGCAGGGCGCAAGTCGCTGAGCGACCTGGATGGGCTGACGGTGGGAGTGGGCTATGGCTACGACTACAGCGATGACTTCCTGGCGCTAAAGAATTTCAAAAGCGAACCGGTCGGCACGGTGATGCAGAATCTGCGCAAGCTGGTGGTGGGGCGGGTCGACATGGTGCTGGAAGACCGGCGCATTGCCGAGTTCAACATCCGCACCCACGCCAAGCAGGAACAGCGGCTCAGGGCCATCGATTTTTCCGGGCCGGCGGTCATGCATTTACCGCTGCACTTTGCCCTCAATCCCGGGACGCCGGATGCGCAGAAAATACTGGCCGCATTCAATGCAGAGATCCGCCGCATGGGCCGGGATGGAACGCTGGCCGCCATGCTGGCCGAGCCGGTGCCGCCGTGACGCCTTAGTAGTCGAACTTGGTGCTGCGCGCGCCGCGGCTCTGGAAGCGTGGCGGCTTGAGTTCTTCTTCGCGGGCCTGGCGCGCCGCTTCGCGCGCCTGCTTGTCCTGCTCCGCCTTGAGCGCGCGGCGTTCGCGGACTTCCTCCAGTTGCTGCTGCATGCGCATGTGACGCAGGCAATCCTGGTAGATATGAATCTTTTGCAGCACGGCAGCTGCCCAGACCAGTCCCATCAGGATCAGCACGGCCGCGTAAGCGGTTTGCCACAGGCCATAGTTCTGGTCGATCAGCGGGAAAATGGGACGCGCCTGGGCCAGGCACTGTTCGCCGAAGATGGCCAGCACGGCAGCCACCATGCCCAGCGCGATGGTGCGAGCGATGTGCCAGCCGCTGGCCGTCAGGCGCTGGCTCAAGTCGAATTGGGGTTCTGCTACGTCGGTCATGGGGGAGCTTCAGTCGGTCTGTGGCGGCGGCAAATTACCAGCCCTTCACGCGGAACGTATTATGCCATTTATTTCCACATCATAAATCTTGTTTCTTTATAGAACGTCATACGTTGTCAACCTTGTGCCCGCGCTAGATTTGCAAGTATTGAAACTATTTGCCAACTTAGGTAGGCTAGGGCGGGGAGAAGGCTTATGCGTGCAAGGGAAACGGGAAAACGGTCGGCGGCGAAACTGGCGTACCTGCTGCTGGCAGTGTGCCTGGCCGGCGGCATGCCGGGCTGTTCGCTGTTCAAGCCGGCGCCGCCGCCACCTGCGCCAGTGGCTGCCGCACCGCCACCGCCGCCCCTGCCGCCACCACCCGTTCCCGCACCCGAGCCGGCCGCGCTGCCCATCGCGCCGCCGTCCGCCGTGGCCGGCATGACAGTGCACGCCTGGATCACCAGCGGCGACCAGAGCCGGCTGCTGGCGCCCGGCCCGGACGCGGTGTTCGGTGCGCTCGACCTGGCCGAGGCGCCCTACGCCGGCTCGCGCTTCGGCGAGGCGTCGTTCAGGCCCGATGCCAGCGGCCTGCCCATCATCGACCTCGACCCGGCGCAGCAATTTCAGTCCATGTTGGGCTTCGGCGTGGCGATCAGCGACAGTTCCGCCTGGCTGCTGATGCACAAGCTGAGCGCCGAGCAGCGCCAGGCACTGTTGCGGGAACTGTACGGTCCCGGTTCGGACTTGCGGCTGGAACTGGTGCGCGTCAGCATAGGCGCGGCCGAGTTCTCGCGTGAGCACTACAGCCTCAACGACCTGCCGCCGGGGCAGGGCGACAACGCCGTGTCGGCCTTTTCCATCGAGCGCCAGCGCGACGCCTTGCTGCCGGTGCTGAAAGCCGCGCAGGAGTTGGCACCGCAGTTGCGCATCTTCGCCGCGCCGTGGAGCGCGCCGGCCTGGATGAAGTCGGACGCCAGCTTGCTGCAGGGCACGCTGCGGCCCGATGCCTACGCCGCTTACGCGCGCTACCTGCAACGCTATCTGGACGTCTACCGCGACGAAGGCTTGCCGGTCTACGCCCTCAGCGTGCAGAACGAGCCGCTGCGCCAGCAAGCCGACTATCCCGCCATGCCATTCGAGGCGGCGGCGCGGGCGCGCTTTGTCGGCGCCCACTTGGGGCCATTGCTGACGCGCAGCCATCCCGCGGTCCGCATCCTCGATGGCGAGCAAAGCTGGGACGCGGCCGAGTCAGCGCAGCAGGTGCTGGCCGATCCCGCCGCCGCGCCATATGTACGCGGCATCGCCTGGCACTGTTACGGCGGTCAGGTCGCAGTGCAGTCCCTCGTGCACGACAGCGCGCCGGTACGCGAGGTCTACCTGACGGAATGCTCGGGCGGGCTATGGGCGCCGGAATGGCGCGACGGCTTGCTGCACTTTAGCCGCACGGCACTGATAGGCGCCATCCGCAACTGGGCCCGTGGCGTCATGCTGGGCAATCTGGCGCTGGACGGCAACGGCGGCCCGCACGTGGGCGGTTGCCGCAACTGCCGCGGCCTGGTCACGCTGGGCGAGGGCGGCGACATCAGCCGCAATGTCGAATACTTTGCGCTGGCCCACGCCAGCCGCTTCGTGCAGCCGGGCGCGCGGCGGATCGCCTCCGGCAGTCGCAGCGCCGCGCTCGATCACGTGGCCTTCATCAACCCCGACCGCTCGCTGGTGTTGCTGGTGGTCAACCCGGCGCCGCAAGAGCGCGAATTTGCGGTGCGCCTGGGCGGGCAGGGCTTCCGCTACCGCCTGCCCGCTGCCAGCGTGGCCACGCTGCTGTGGCGGGGCGAAGCGCAAATCAGTCCTTGATAATTGGCGAAGGCGCCCGATCTTTGCTGTGTAAGCATGTCGATTTTGTAATTATACAGGAGGGCCGCAGCATGAATCCCAGCACGCCTATGCGCCGGGCGCACATCACGCCCGAACCGGACATCCCGCCACCCGAGCCGCAAAAAGATCCGCCAGCGGATGACACGCCGCTGCCGGAACAGCCGCCGGTGGAAGAGCCAGCGCCGCCCAAGATACCGATCAAGACTTGAGCGCGGCACGTCAATGGCAACCAATGGTAACGTTTCTGGCTTGTTATTGATTAGTGACAAATTTTGTTGCTGACTGGCTATATATTTTTTGATTTGTGTCCATGGTCACATGGGCGTCATCAGTCTGTTTCTATAATTTAGTCATGTCATCGTTTTTCTGTTCACGGAGACCGTCATGGGCAATTCCTTACACAACAAAATCTACCTCGGCCGCCGCACTGTGGCGATACTGCAGACCAAGCGTGTGCAAGCGATGCTGTGCGCGGCGGCATGCGCCAGCGCGGCGCTGGCCTGGCTGGCGTTGCGCGCGTTCAAATAAGTAGCTGCGCTACTTTTGCCTCCCGCCGGCACTCGCGGCGGGAGCGTCCGACCTTGCCGATGCGGTGGCGGGCGCGTACCATGAGGGCCGCAGCAGTCTCTTATGGAAAAAATGGCAATGAAGAACGAGAAATTAACGCAAGATGAATACGATGCGCTGGCAGAAGTGGCGCGCGGTCTCAAGGGCGAGCGCGTCAGCGCTTGCGTGGGCCGCAATACCAAGCGCCTGGCCGGCCTGAAGCTGTTCAGCATTGCCAACAACGGCCGCATTTCGCTGACCGACAATGGCAAGCAAGCCTTGTTCCTGCGCCGTTGCATCCTGGGGCTGCGCGCCGTTGCGGCAGATCCACAAGTTCAGCTCGATGCCGACGTGGCCGGTTTCCTGGGCAAGAAAGCCCACATCGTGCCGCGCGCAGCTGACGGCGGCTACGATATCAGCGACAAGGGCCGCGAATCGCTGGCCGATATCGAGCGCCAGGGCGGCTAAGCCGTCCCGGTTGCAATGGAAGGCGCCTGAGTAAGGGCGCCTTTTTTTGTGTCGTAAACACCCGTAGAACACATGCTCAGCTTACAAAGCGGCTGGCCGATGTTAATGTAGATGCATTGAGATAACGCCACCAAGAGCCGCGAGCGCCGCAACTCATGAAATTCTACACACTGCGAAAACTACGTAAGCTATTTGCCGTCCTGGTGGTCGCAGTGGCGCTGGTGTTGCTGGTGGTCGCGCTGTTTGTGGTGCACACGCTACATCAAAGCAAGCTGCGCTACTACGCCAATGCCGAGGAAACGTCGCGCAACCTGGCGATCACGCTGGAAAATTTCCTGCATTCGCATTTCCAGGAGGTCGAGCTGGCAATGCACCGCGCCAACCAGGAATTCCGCACGCTGCATGAGGAACAGCGCTTTACCGACGCCGGCTTCAGCGCCTACCTGCGCAGCCTGCGCGAGCGCCTGCCGCAAGCGGTGGCGGTGCGCGGCTCCGACCGCCATGGCAATGTCATTTATGGCGACGAGATCGACCCGGCCCATACGCAAAACCTGGCGATACGCGAATTCTTCGGGCGGGTGCAGACCGAGCGCGAGCTGGTGTTCGGCGTGCCGGTCAAGTCGCGCATCAGCGGCCAGTGGGTGTTGCCGCTGGTGCAGGGCTTGCGGCTGCCCGATGGCAGTTTCGGCGGCACGGCTTACGTCAATATGAATAACTCCCGCATCACCGAGCTGTTCGCGTCCCTGTATGTCGGCCCGCACGGCAGCATCGCCATGCTGGACAAGCAAAAGCGGCTATTCATGCGCTATCCGGAAGCGCAGGACATGGGGATAGGCAGCGTGATCCGCGTCACCAAGGAAACCGAGGCCGTGCTGTCCGGCAGCGAGCAGCGCGCCACCTACAAGGTGCTCAGCCTGCGTGACGGGCTGGAGCGCATCGTCAGTGTCGAGCGCATCGGCAGCTATCCTATCTATGTGATCGTCAGCCTGTCTAGCGACGATTTCCTGGCGCCGTGGCACAAGGAAGTACGCAATGCCGTGCTGTTCCTGGTGGTGCTGGTGCTGGTGGCCGGCACCTTGCTGCTGGGCGTGTGGCTGTCGCTGCAGCGGCAGTATCACTCGCTGCTCAAGCTGGTGGAAACGGACAATGCGCTGCAAGGCTCGCTGGCCGCGCTGACCCAGTCCGAATCGCGCTGGCGCTCGCTGACCGAGGGCTTGCCGCAAATGGTGTGGACCGCCAGCGCCGAGCTGCGCATCGATTTCATGAGCCATCACTGGGAAGACTTCAGCGGCATTGCCTCCGCCGACCTGCTGGCCGGCGGCGACTGGTCGCGCGTGATTCATCCGGACGATTTGCCGGCCGTGACGGCCGCCTGGGGCTGTGCCCTCGGCGGCAGCGGGCAGTTCCGCTGCGATGTGCGGCTGCGCCGGCGCGATGGCCAGTGGCGTTTGTTCGACCATCACGCGCTGCCGCAGCGCAATGCCGACGGCGTCATCACCGGCTGGGTCGGCAGCAGCACCGATATCACCGAAGCGCGCGCCGCACACGATGCGCTGCTGGCCGCCAAGGAAGTGGCGGTGAAGGCGGGCCGCGCCAAGTCCGAATTCGTGGCCAACATGAGCCACGAAATCCGTTCGCCGATGAACGCTGTGCTGGGCATGCTGCAATTGCTGAAACAGACCCGCATGGACGAACGCCAGCAGGACTACGCGATCAAGGCCGAAGCGGCTGCGCGCGCCTTGCTGGGACTGTTGAACGACATCCTCGATTTCTCCAAGGTGGAAGCGGGCAAGCTGGCGCTCGATCCGCATCCGTTTAGCTTCGACAAGCTGTGGCGCGATCTGGCGGTGATTTTGTCGGCCAACGTCGGCAGCAAGAATATCGAGATCCTGTTCCGCATCGATCCGGCGCTGCCATCCTGGGTGGCCGGCGACGCGCTGCGCTTGCAGCAGGTGCTGCTGAACCTGGCCGGCAATGCGATCAAGTTCACCGAGCAAGGCGAAGTGGTGCTGTCGGCGCAGCTGCTGGAGCAAAGCCCGTCGCGCCTGCTGGTCGGCTTTGCCATCCGCGACACCGGCATCGGCATCTCGCCCGAGCAGCGTCAGTATATTTTCGATGGCTTCTCGCAAGCCGAGGCCTCGACGGCGCGGCGCTACGGTGGCACCGGCCTGGGCCTGGCGATCAGCCAGCGCCTGGCGCGCCTGATGGGCGGCGAGCTGACTGTGCAAAGCGAACTGGGCCAGGGCAGCGTGTTTGAATTCGTCATGGAGTGCCAAGCGGCGCCGCAGGAACAGGCCGCGCATAGCGGCGAACGGCCGGTGCGGCAGGTGCAGTCGGCGGTGCTGGAGCATGCGCAGGCAGCCAGCGGTGCGTTGCAAAACCTGAGCTGCCTGGTGGTCGACGACAATCCCAGCGCGCGCCAGGTGCTCAGCGAGATGGTGCAGTCGTTCGGCTGGCAGGTGGAGGTGGTCGACGGTGGCTTGGAAGCGCTGGCGGCCATCGCGCGGCGCGAATTGACGCAGCCGTATGACGTGGTGTTCGTCGACTGGCGCATGCCGGACCTGGACGGCTGGGCAACCAGCTGCCGCATCCGCAAGCTGGTGCCGGCAGGGCGCATGCCGCTAATTGTCATGGTCACCGCTCATGACCGGGAGCTGCTGGCCCAGCGCCGCGCTGAAATGGAGCCGGTGCTCGATGGCTTTGTGGTCAAGCCGGTCACCGCTTCGCTGCTGTTCGACGCGGTGGCCGATGCGCGGCTGGGACGGCGCTCGCTGGCTTCGGCGGTGGCGGCGCCGTCGCGGCAGCGCCTGGCCGGTCTGCGGCTGCTGCTGGTGGACGACAATCCCACCAATCTGCAGGTCGCTGGCGAGCTGTTGGGCAACGATGGCGCCGACGTCGAGCAGGTCAACGGTGGCCTGGCGGCCATTTCCGCCGTCACCCGTCCAGGGCCGTTGCCGGATCTGATTTTGATGGATATCCAGATGCCGGACATGGACGGCTATGCCACCACGGCGCTACTTCGCGAGCAGCTGGGCCGGCGCGCGCCGCCCATCGTGGCGATGACCGCCAACGCCATGGCGTCCGACCGCGCGGCGGCGCTGGAGGCGGGCATGGTCGACCATGTTGGCAAACCTTTCGAACTGGCCCAGCTGATCGACGTGATCCTGCGCCACACGCGCGGCGCGGCAAGCGCCGCTGTGGCGGCCAGTGAGGCGCCAGCGGATGCGGCGGCGGCCATCCCGGAGGCGGCATCGGCGCTAGAGGCCTTGAACAGTACGGCCGCCTTGCGCCGCCTGGGCGGCCTGAAAACCGTGTACCTGATTGCGCTGCGCAGCTTCATCGTCGAAGCGGGCAAGCTGGAAGCCAAACTGCGCGATGCCCATGGGCAGCGCCAGCAGAGCGCCGCGCTGGCGGCACTGCATACCTTGAAAGGATTGTCCGGCACCGTCGGCGCCGAACAGCTGGCGACGCTGGCCGCGCATGCCGAGCGCCTGGTAAAGCACGAGGCCCGGGCCGGCGCCTGGCAGCAACTGGCCGAGGTATTGACGGCGCTGCCTGCCGTGATCGATGCGGTCGAACTGCTGGCGCGCCAGCTCGACGTCGCGGCCGGTCCTACTTCGCCGCAGGTTTGAAACCGTCGGCGCTGATTTCCAGCTCGGTGACTGCGCCGTAGCGGGCGGCGATGGCGCGGATGTCGGCCGCCTTTCCCACCAACACCGTTTGCAAATTGCTGCGCGGGAAGTGCTGCTCTACCAGTTGCTTGGCGCGCGCCGGTGTCAGGCTGTCGACGTCCTGCATGAAATTGTCGATCTGCTCGCGCCCCACGTGCGACACGTACATATCGCCCAGCAGGCCGGCCAATTGCTCGCCGGTTTCATAGCGCGGCGGGAACTGGCCCTTGACGTAAGCCTTGGCCGAATCCAGCGTGGCCTGGTCTATGCCCTGCTCCCACAGGCGCTGGTAAGTCTGGTGCGCCAGCTCCAGCGCGGGCTTGGTCTTCTCCGATGCGGTGAAGCTGGAGATGGCGAAAGTGCCGGTCTGCGACAGCGTGGCGAACTCGCTGCGCGCGCCGTAGGTCAGGCCGGAGTTGACGCGCAGCTCGTCGTTCAGCCATGAGGTGAAACGGCCGCCCAGGATGGTGTTGAGCACTTGCAGCGGCACGTAGTCTGGATCGTTGCGCGCGATGCCGGCACCGCCGATCAGGAAGGTGGTCTCGATTGCATCGGGCTTGTTGACCAACCAGACGCGCGCCCTGGATGCCTGTACCTTGCCATAGTCCTGCGTTTGCGGTGCCTGGCCTTGCGCCTTCCACGCGCCGAACAGCGCTTCGATCTGCTGGCGCATCGCGGCCGGCTGGAAGTCGCCAACCACGATGATGGCGGCGTTGTCCGGGCGGTAGTAGCGCTGATGGAAATTGCGCACGTCAGCCTGTTGCAGCGCCGCCAGGCTGCTGACCGTGCCGCCGGGCGGATTGGCGTAGGCGCCGTCACCGAACAGCATGGCGCGGTAGTAACTGCCCACCACATTGCGCGGCGCTTCCTTGGCCTGCTTCAGGCCATTTACCTTGCGCTCGCGCAGCTTGGCCAGTTCGGCCGGCTCGAAGCTGGGCTGCTGGATGATTTCGGCAAACAGCGGCAAGAGCGTGGCGGCGTCGGCGCGCGCAAAGTTCGCCAGCACCGAGCTTTGCTCGGTGCTGGCGCCGCCCGACAAGTGGCCGCCGCGGAAGTCGAAGGCTGCGTCGATGTCCGCCTTGCTGTGCAAGCTGCTACCCAGCAGCAGCGCGTCGCCGGTCAAGTTGGACAGGCCGCTCTGGCTGGCGTCGTTGACGGCGCCGGCCTTGATCACGGCGCGCACCGAGATCAGCGGTACTTCGTGGCGCTCCATCAGGTACACCGTCAGGCCGTTGGACAGCGTGGCCTGCTCGAAGGCGGGCAGGCGGAAGTCGCCGGCCATGGCCGTTATCGGCAGCGCGGCGGGCAGGGCGGCGAGGGCGATGCCCAGCAGTTTTTGGCTCATCTCACTCCTCCTTCGCGGCCAGCACGCCGACAGTGCGCCGCGATTTCTTCAGGTATTTGGCGGCGACGGCCTGGATGTCGGCCGTGGTCAGTTTCTGGTAGGCGGCGGGCGCGTCGAACAGCTGCTTGTAATCGCCGAAGAACACTTCGTAATTGCCCAGCAGCTGGGCCTTGCCGTTGATGGTTTCCTGCTGGCGGTACAGGTTCAGCAGCTTCTGGTTTTTCACCTTTTGCAGTTCCTGCTCGGTGACGCCGTTTTTGATCACGTTGTCGAGTTCGGCCAGCAGCGCCTGTTCCAGGCGGGCCGGTTCGACCTTGGCGGCGGCCACGGCGAACAGGTACAGCAGGCCGGGATCGAAGCCGTCGGTATTGTCGGCGCCAACCGAGGTGGCCAGCTGCTGCTCGACCAGCGCCTGGTACAGGCGCGAAGTCTTGCCGTCGGTGAGCAGGCTTTGCAGCACGTCCAGCGCGTAGTGATCGGCATCGTGCAGGGCCGGCACTTTGTAGGCCAGCATCAGGTTGGGCGTGCTGGCCGATTCCTTGGTCACGAACACGCGGCGCTCGCCTTTCTGTTCCGGCTCGATGGTGCGCACGGCGGGCGGTGGGGCACGGCGTGCAATGGCGCCGAAATATTTGCGGGCCAGCTGGTGCACCTGCTCGAGCTTGACGTCGCCGACGATCACCGACACGGCATTGTTGGGCGCGTAGTAAGTCTGGAAGTAGTGCATCAGGTCGTCCTGGGTCCAGGCCTTGATGTCGGATTCGAAGCCGATCACCGGCCACGAGTAGGGATGGGCGCTGAAGGCCACGCTGTTGACCTCCTCCATCAGCGCGCGCACATTGGAGTTCTCCAGGCCCGTGCTGCGCTCGGACAGCACCACGCCGCGTTCGCTGGCCACCATCTTGGGATCGATGCTGAGGTGGGCGATGCGGTCGCTTTCGAGCATGAAGATGGTTTCCAGCGAGGTGGCCGGGAACCAGTCCTGGTACACCGTCACGTCGCTGCTGGTATAGGCGTTGTTGGAGCCGCCTTGCGCTTCCATGGTACGGTCGAACATCTTGGGCCCATAGTGCTTGGAGCCGTTGAACATCATGTGCTCGAAGAAGTGCGACAGGCCGGTGATGCCGGGCGCCTCGTTGCGCGAACCGACTTTCCAGAAGGTGTACATATTCGCGTTGGGGATGCTGTTCGATACCAGCACGATGAACTTCATGCCGTTGGGCAGGGTGAAGCTCTGCACCTGGTCGGCCGTGACGGCCTGGGCGGCGGTGGCCAGGCCCAGCATCAGGCTGGCGGCCAGATTCTTCCACATCATCTGCATTCCTTTCGGTGGCAACTGGGATAGGGGCCAGCATACGATATCCATTTTGATATTGCAGCGCTTTTGATCGGTTGCGCGGCAAACCTCGTCTTTCAAGGCGGGGTCAAGAGCGCGGACGGCAAAGCCGTCCTTGCCTTTGACTCTAGTGCGCAGTCTGCTGTT
>FSZM01000050.1_pt1 | contig 27123 bp, 20 predicted proteins | sample 1638831 | NCBI WGS metagenome assembly FSZM01 (sample SAMEA3914813, study PRJEB12502) | metagenome | biome: forest; material: soil | place: Canada | collected 2011-07-07 | depth 0.3 m
ATCGCCACACCTCCGAACGTGTTGCCGAAATACTCGACCTGCACGGCTACCGCGCGGTGGCCGCATTCGACGCCAATGAAACGCTGCGCACGGCGCATGACTTTTTGCCCGATGTAGTGCTACTGGGTGTCGACAGCGCCAGCATGAACGGCTGCAATACAGCAGCCGAGCTGCGAAAAATATCCGGTCTCCAACAAGTTCGCATCGTCGCACTGGCAGCCAGTAACGACCCGGATAGTCTGGAACGGATGGCGAGAGCTGGCTTTGACGAACTGCTAGCTAAAACCGCAACGATGGACGCAATCGTGCTGTCATGCCGGGCGTAGCTGCCACGCCCCCCCAACCAGCCGGCAACTGAGGTCGCAGTTACGTCACGGCAGAGTCCCTACGATTTTTACCCGCTCTAGCCCCTCCATGGGCACGTGTGGTCCGAAAGTGGCGGCGAAGAGCGCCCGCGCCCGCCGACCAAGGTGGGCCTACCTCCTACCTGCCATAGGCAAGGATGGCTCGTGCTTGTCGCTGCGCTTCGGGTTCCATGCATGACAAGCCGAACTCACAGCCTGTCGCGCCGGCCGAGTTAGCGTAAGGAATCGGCAGCGTCGTGATGGCGCGCATCGCGCATCACCTTTGCGCAGGTTTCAATATTACACAAACTGAAAAAGTCTAATTTCCCGCAAACCCTGGCAAGCCAAGATGGGCGTCGGCCAGACGCCCCCTTAAAAGCAAGACATTCCTATTATGTTCACCGGCGAATTCCATGCCCACCGGTTTTCCAAACGCATCTACATCAATGAGCTGCTGCAACGGCCTTCGCATCCGTCACCAGGGTCGCCTTGTCCGCTTTCAACTGGGCGACATCCGCTTGCACGGTTGTTTTGTCTGTCGCGACGGCAGCCATGTTGCCAGCCTTCTTGTCTGTTTTCAGCTGGCCGACATCGGTACTCAGCTTGGTGGCAGCCGTGCTCAGTGCGGTCTTGTCCGCCTGTACCGCGGGTGCATTGGCAATGGCGGTTTTCACAGTTGCGACATCGGTGGACAGCTGTTGCTTGTCCGTTGATAGCTTCGCCTTATCGGTCGAGACTGCCGCGCTATTGCCCGCCGCCTTATCTGCTTTGAGTTGACCGATATCGCTCTTAATGGTCGCTCGGTCGGCTTGCACGGTAGGACTGCTACCGATGATGTTGGCACGCACATGGCCGCCTCCGTGAAGTGCGCCAGCATTTGCCTCGACTGCGAGCAAGGCGGAAAGGACCAATAGAGCAACGGTGAGTGGCTTTTGCATGATGGACTCCAGTTCGGGTAGCGGACGTGATTTAGTCTGGCCTGTGCAACTGGCCGTGAACACGATTAGACCTGCAGCAAAAAGTTGCGTCAAGGAATCAATTGTTTCGGTTTGTTGTGTACTGCCTCATCACTTGGCCAGAGTATCCATATGACCGATTTGCGCGCAGTCCTGGGGGAACGCATGCAGAGCGACCCAGAAAAATGCACGAATATCCGCCAGGTTCGCTTTTTATGCGTAAAAAAGCATCATTCCATAGCCCCACTCCCAGCGATGCTATTATTTCCCATTTGCAATTCCTTACATTTGATACAGAAACTGCGTCGACTGGAAGTTGCATGGATACGTTAATGAAGTGCCGCACCCAACAACACTGAATTCTTTAAAAGGAGCAACAAAATGAAACACAGCAATCGCGCCACCAAGACCATCATCATGGCCGCAGCCATCGCCTTGTTCGCCGGCGCCGCCGGCAGCTCTTTCGCTGCGGACAACGACACCACCTGGCAGAAGAACCACCCACGCCGCGAGCAGGTCAATAATCGCCTGGCGAAGCAGAACCAGCGCATACACAAGGAAGTGAAGGAGGGCGAAATCAGCAAGACCCAGGCGAGCGCGCTGCATCAGGAAGACAAAGCAATCCGCCAGGAAGAGCGCACCATGGCAAGCCATGACGGCGGCCACATCACCAAGGCCGACCAGAAGGCGCTCAACCAGCAAGAAAACGCGGTGAGCAAACAAATCGGCAAGTAATTCCAGCCAGCCCCCAGCCAGCCCCTATGCGCCCGCCGCTTGGCGGGCGTTTTCGTGCGCGGGGGAGCGGCGTAACGATGCCCCTGAATGCGCATCGCCAAGAGCAAGATGTTCCGCTTCATGCGTGACGCTAGGGACCAGCACAGAAAATCTGGCTCGGGGGGGGCAGGCCATCCAGGCGCGACGAACCTTTACGCCGCGCTATCCCGGGCCATGCCAGAAGACTGCGAATACTGCCAACCCTGAAAGACGCTGTGCAGGATCTAAATATCTGCCGGCGGCAACATTGCACATCCGCAATCTTTGTGTGCATGAAAAGCGGTTAAAATACCATCCCAGCCAATTGTTGCCGCATGGTTTGGCACAACGGCCACAAGTACGCTCCCTGATTCACCGCTATTGAACCGCAGGTGACCATTCACATGCACGCGCAAGTCCAGCCATCCTCTCGGCCGACTAGAGAGCGTAAGCGACAAGCCATTCGGCGTATCCGAATAGGCCTGTATCTGCTGTGGGGGCTGGGAATCACTAGCACCTTAGCGCTTCATCTCCCCTCCGGTTTTGCTCAGACGCTGGAAAACAGCATGCAAATCGCACTGGACGAGACGAGCATGTCACTATGTCCAATAACGGATGACGAGCTAAGTGACCCTGGCGACTAGAACGCTACTGCGCAGTCCCAGGCAAGCAATTACCCACTATGGGCGTTCTAGGTAGTTTCTGCCCCTGATATGATAAAGCCCTGCTTTGCAGGGCTTTATTTTTTAAGCGCAGAAAGAACGCAGTGTATCCCGTCGCAGGCCCGGCGGCCACCGCCTGGCAGGGCGGGGCAATCGGATCTGCATTTCTGCGCGCAAGCGAAGCGCCAGGGGCTAAATTATGTTCCTTGTTCGATGAACTGCACCGGGCGCCATTTAAGCAGACGGGTCTCGACTGCAGTGAGCAGATATTCCGCCGCCAGGGCCACCACCGCCAGCACGATCATCGCCGCGAACACACCTGCCGCATTGAAGGTGCCCTGCGCGGTTGCAATCAGCAGGCCGATGCCGTGCCGCGCGCCGAGGAATTCTCCCACCACCGCACCGACCAGGGCAAAGCCGAAGCTGACGTGCAGGCTGGCCAGGATCCAGCTCAGCGCCGATGGGAATACCACGGTGAAGGTCACCTGGCGCTTGCTGGCACCCAAGATGTAGGCATTGGCTATCAGGTTGCGGTCGGCTTCCCGCACGCCTTGAAAGGCATTGCCGAACACGACGAAGAACACCATGACCACCGCCAGTGCCACTTTGGAGCCCATGCCCAGTCCGAACATGATGATGAAGATCGAGCCCAGCACTACACGGGGGATGGCATTGGCCACTTTGATGTAAATGCTAAATACGTCCGACATCAGCTTGTTGCGTCCCAGCGCTATGCCAAACACGATGCCCAGTACACTGCCGATCAGGAAACCGAGCACCGTCTCCTCCATCGTCACCAGCAACTCCTTCCACAGGGGGCCCTGCGCCGTGCCTTCAGCCAGCCAGCTGACTAACTGTTCATAGATGGCCGAGGGCCGGGAAAAGAAGAACGCGTCCAGCCACTGCCGTTCCACTGCAAATTCCCAGGCGCCCAGCGTCACCACGGCCAGCGCCACCCGCAGGAACAGGACTAGACGCCGGTGGTTGGTGGCGCGTGCCACTGCGGCCCGTTCCTCGTTGCCGTGGTCCGGCAAGCTGGCACTGTCGGCCGATGTGTATGCATGCATGAATAATCTCCGTATGGGTTAAACCTGGACTTCGTCCTTGAGGTCCGACCAGATCTGTTTCGACAGGTCGATGAATTGCGTTGTGTAGCGCGCCTCAGCCACATCGCGCGGCCGCGCCAACGGTATCTCGTAAGTACTCTTGACGCTGCCAGGCCCTTTGCTCAGCACCACCACACGGTCGGCCAGTGCAATCGCCTCTTCGATATCGTGGGTGACGAACACCACCGACGCCTTTTGCTCCGACCACAGGCCCAGCAGCTCGTCCTGCATCAGCGCCCGGGTCTGCACATCAAGCGCGGAGAACGGCTCGTCCATCAGCAGGATCTTGGGTTCATTGATAAAGGTCTGTGCTAGCGCCACGCGTTTGCGCATACCGCCCGATAGCTGATGCGGGTAGTGATGCTCGAAGCCGCTCAAGCCCACCCGCCGTACCCAGTCGGCTGCCTTGTCCCTGGCGGCCGCCTTGTCCATGCCGCGGTAGATCGGGCCGGTGGCGATGTTGTCGATGACGCTTTTCCACGGAAAGACGGCGTCCGCCTGGAACACGAAGCCGATGTTCGGATCGATACCGGTCACGGGTTGGCCAAACACCTTGACCGAGCCCGATGACGGCGGATTGAGGCCGGTGATCATGCCCAGTGTGGTCGATTTGCCGCAACCGGTAGGCCCGACTATGGCGCAGAATTCGCCGGCGTTGACGGTCAGGCTGAACTCGCGCAGCGCCAGCGTCACCTTACCTTGTGGACTGACGAACTTCCTGCTGACATTGTTCAGTTCAATAGCGGGGGTCTTCATTATTTCACGGCTTTCACGAATTCAGTGGTATAGGTATTGGCCAGGTTGACGGACTTGCCTTGTACCGCCTTGTCGAAACCGTTCAGCACGTTCAGCACGGTGGCTGGGCCGTTCGCAGGCATCACGCCGTCGTCGGTGAACATGGCTTTGCTGCTTTCCAGTGCCGCGATATACAGTTTCTTGTCGGACGCATAATAATCAGCCGGCATCTTGTCGGCGATTTCCTGGGCGCTGTGGGTGCGGATGTAGCGCAAGGTCTTGACAAAGGCGGCGGCCAGCTTTTGCACCTGGGGCTTATGGGTGTTGACCCAGGCCGACTCCATGTACAGGCAGGCTGCGGGATAGGTGCCGCCTAAGGCCTTTTCGGTTTCCTTGGGCGAGCGCAGGTCGATCAGGATGCTGGCGGCACCGGTGTTGACCAAGCGCGAGATGGTCGGTTCGGTAGTCATGCCGGCATCGATCTTGCCTTGGCCCATGGCGGCGATAAAGGTCGAGCCGGCACCGACTGGCAAGGTGGTAAATTCGGTGTTCTTGACGCCGGATTTGGACGCCAGGTAGAGCGTCAGGAAGTTGGTGGACGAGCCCAGTCCGGTCACGCCCAGGGTCCGGCCCTTGAAGTCGGCAGGGGACTTGATGCTGCCGGCGAGGGCTTTAGACACCAGGATGACTTCACCCGGCGCCTGGCTGAACTGCACCACCGATTGCACCTGCTTGCCGCGCGCCTGCAAGTCGATGGTGTGGTCATAGAAGCCGATCACGCCTTGCGCTGCGCCGGACAGCATTTCAGTTTCGGCGTTGACGCCAGCGGGCTCACTGAGCAACTCGATATCCAGCCCGGTCTCCTTCAGATAGCCCAGTTGCTCGGCCAGCTTGGCCGGCAGGTAAATCTGTTTCTCTATCCCGCCGACCATGATGGTGATTTTATCGGACGCTTGCGATGTGCCGGCTATGGTCAGCAAGAGCGCGGCCGTGATAGCGCTGATTGTGGGTTTCATGGTGGTCTCCGTGAGTTTTTTAAGAGTTGTGCCTGTGCTGCAAGCGCGCCCGATAGGGCGAGCTTGCATCATATTTCATTCGCTATGGGCCGTCATCAGAAGCGGAAGCGCATACCGGTTGCCAGGCCCAGTTGTGAGGTGCGGCCATTGGCCTGGGCTGCCAGGTAGGTGCCGTCGGTGGTCAGGTGATCGGCCGCCAGATACAGCTCGGTGCGGCTATCGAAGTGGTAGAACACCGAACCGTACAGCGTCTTGCGCTTGCCGCTGCCAGTGGCGGTAGCGCCGCTGGCGTTGGCATAGGCGTTGAGCACATAGCCGCTGCTGTTGACGGCGGCATTGTCGGCATCCATGATCTGGTAGCCGATTTCGTAGTCGAACACGCCCTTCGGTGCGATCTTGGCCGACAGCGTATAGGCGTTGTCCTTGCGGTTGCCGATGGCGGTCGGCTGGTCGGCCGTGTAGTGGAAGTAGCCGGCGTTCAGGCGCACGATGCCCAGTTTGTAATTGCCGCCAAGCGAATAGCTGGTGTTGGTCAGGCCGGCCACGCTGGCCGTGTTGTAGAAGGCTGACAGGTTGGTCTGGCCGCCGTTATAGGCCACGCCCAGCGACTTGGTCGAGCCAGAGTTGAAATCGCCAGGGATGCCGCCGAACTGGTAGCCGAGACCCACCACGAACTTGTCGAATTCCTTCTTCCAGACCACGCCCTTGTCATAGCGGGTACCGGTGGCGCTGCCCGAATAGAAGATCAGTTGCTTGAAGTTGTTGTTGTTGGTGTAGCCGCCCTCGTTCAGCGTGACCTTGCTGGAACCGTAGGGATCACCATAGATCTTGGAAAACTCGCGTGCCAGCGTGTTCTGGCGGCCAAAGGTCAGCTTGCCGAGCGACTTGCTTTCCAGGCCCAGCCAGGCATCGCGATTGAACAGCGTGCCCGGGGTATCCATATTCCCGGTCGGCAGCTCATACTCGCTCTCCAGGCGGAAGATCGCTTTCATGTCATCGGTGGTCTTGAGCGCGTGGGCGCCCTCCAAGCCCCAGCGGTTGCCGCTGAACCAGGCCACCGACATATCGGTCAGCGAAGCGCCGCTGCTGTCGGCATTGGTATGGCGGCTCACGCTCAAGTCGATCAAGCCATACAGCCGGACGAAATCGTTGCTGGTGCCCAGTACCAGGCCGCCGGTCAGCGGCTTATCGGTATCAAAGCCAGGCTGCGGCGCAGCGGGGTTGTGTTGCGGCGCATTGGCAGTGGCCTGCTGGATATCGGCCAATGCCTTGCGGGCCTGGTCGGCCGCCTTTTGCGCATCGGCGGCAGCTTGCTGCGCCTGGATCAGCGCTTGTTGTAATTGTTCGCTGCTGCTTTGGGCATGCGCGGCGGCGCCGAGGGTGGCCAATACGGCGAGCACGATAAGCTTGGTCTTCATGAGGTCTGTCTCCTGGTTTTTAGAGTAATATGGCAAGCGGTTTTTTTCGTTGCCGGTGCGACACGGCCAAGATACGAGGACCAACCCTTCAATTTGCCTTCAGTCAGGCTAGTCGTGCCAAAATACGACACTTGGGGTACTACTGCACTGCAACATGGAATGCTATGAAACTATTGCTGGTCGAAGACAACCGTGAATTGGCGTCCTGGCTGAAGCGCCTGCTGAATCAATCCGGTTACGCCGTGGAACAGGCCTACACCGGCGAAGAGGCCAACCTCCTGCTGATGACGCAGCAATACGATGCGATCTTGCTGGACCTGACCTTGCCCGGCATCCCGGGACAGGTGGTGCTGAAAGGATTACGCCGCAAGGACGATCCGACGCCGGTGCTGATCATCAGCGCGCAAGATTCCTTGCCCGACATCGTCGAGCACCTCAATCTGGGGGCCGACGACTATCTGGCCAAGCCCTTTGACATCACGGAACTGGAAGCCCGGCTGCGCTCGTTGTTGCGGCGCGCCAGCGGCAGGATCAATCCAGTGATCCATTGCGGCAGCGTGCGTTACGAAAGCAATTCCAAACGCTTCTTCATCGGCCAGCAGGAAATGAATCCGCCGCCGCGCGAACACGCGATTCTGGAGATGCTGATACGACGCCAGGGTTCCACGGTATCGAAGAAAGTCCTGTGCGACAGCCTGTGTACGCTGGACGACAGCGTGTCGCCCAAGGCTCTGGAGATTTACATCTTGCGGCTGCGAAAAAAACTCGAATGTTCCGGCGCACAGATCATCACCTTGCGTGGACTGGGCTATATGCTGACCCATGATGCGGCCGTTTAACAGCCTGAAATGGCGCTTGGGGCTGTGGGTATTCCTGCCCACCGTCATCATCTCGGGTATCGACCTGGTCGTCACCTATCGCAGTACCGACCAGATCGCTACGCTGGTACAGGAGCAATTGCTGAAAGGCTCGGCGCGCATTATTTCGGAACAACTGGTGTCGGTCGATGGCGGTTACGAGATCAGTATTCCGCCGGCGGCACTGGAACTGTTCGCCAGCAAATATCACGACATGGTGTTCTATTCGGTGCGCAGCAAGCATGGCCAGCTGATCGCCGGCGATGCGAAACTGCCGGCCTATCCGGGACCGCTCGCCATCGAGCAAGAGCAGTTTTTTATCACCACCATGCGCGGCGAACCGGCCAGGACCATTGCCTATGCACTGGCCTTGCCGAACATGCCGGCCGGCGAGTTCGCCGTCACCCAGGTTGCGCAAACCCTGCGCGGCCACGAAGCTTTCCGTCAAGACCTGTTCTTGCTGACCATGCGCGAGCACTTGCTGATACTGGCCATCGTCATACTCGGACTGGTGATTACCCTGCGCTGGACGCTCATGCCCTTGGCCCGCTTTAGACAAAAGCTGCAACAGCGCAGACCGGGCTCGCTGGAAACGCTCGATGCCAGCGGCGAGGCGGTCGAGCTGCAGCCGCTGGCCGATTCGATCAATGACTATGTCGGGCGGCTCGACCATGCGCTGTCGTCGTATGAGCGCTTTGTCGCCAACACAGCCCATCAGTTGCGGACCTCGTTCGCCATCATCTCGTCACAGCTTAATTTTGCGCAACGCAGTCCGGGCCTGCATGGCACGCAGAAGGAAGTGCTGACGGCGATCCAGAAGTCGGTGCAGCATGGCACCCGCGTCATCAATCAGCTGCTGGTGCTGGCCGCGCTGGAGCGCAAGCGCCAGCATCCGGAGGACGCGCCGCGCACCCAGTTCTCGGTGCCGCTGATGGAGGCGATCGATGCGCTGGCGCCACTGGCCCAGCAGCGGCAAATCGACCTCGGCATCGACAGCATAGACGAGACCATCGTGGTGGCCGCACCGGCACACCTGCTGCGCGAACTGGTGTCCAACCTGGTCGACAATGCGATCCAGCATACTTTTCCCGGCAGTGCGGTGACGCTGACCTTGTCACGGCGCGCCGACGGAGACTGGCTGAGCGTGGTCGACAATGGCCCGGGCATTCCGCTGGCCGAGCGCGACAAGGTATTCGACCGCTTCTATCGGCTCGATGATGCGCGCCCGAACAGCTCGGGCCTGGGACTGGCCATAGTCAAGGAGATCTGTGACGCTTTAGGCGCGCGTATCACCCTCTGCGTACCGCCAGGCGGCCAAGGATTGCAGGTCGATGTGCTGTTTGCGCTAGCGGCCTGAGTTGGCCAGCTTCCAGCAGGGGGCGCTGAGCCGGCCCGCGCTGGAATAGAAGATCTACGCTCGGGGAGGGCAGGTTGAAAGCAAGGCGATCGATGTATACCTCCATCGCCTGCGCAAAAAGAGGGGGCGCCGATGGCATCCAGGACCGGCGCGGCGCGGGCTAGCAGCTCGCCGGCCTGCTATGAAATCATCCTTGCCCATGCTGCTGAGCCTGCTTTTAGGCGCACAGTATCGGTCCCTGGCCGAGGCCATCCTACGCTACCGGCTGCTTACTGCAATGTGCCGGCACGGCGCAGCGGTACTCCTTGTCGGCCAGGGACGTCATTGACCTTATTTGAGCTCGGGTGTGACGATCAGCACCTTCAGCTCACCATCAATTTGGGCCGGCAGATAAACCTGTTTGCTCGCCGGATCGAAGGCCATGGTCTTGGCACCGGCCGCAGTCGGCACATTGGCCAACACGCGGTAGCGATTCGGCGAGAGTTGTTGAACCACGGTTAGCGTGGCGCTGTCGCCATTCGAGACATAGATGCGGCCGGTGCTCGCGTCATAGGCGGCCGCGTCAGGATGGGCCCCGATGGCAAAGGCGGCCACGCGCTTGCCGTCGTGCGCGTCAGTGACCACGGCCACTTTGTTTTTGCAGACTGAAAACAGCCGTGCGTGAGCGATGTCGAGTGCCAGTCCGGTCGGTTCCTCGCAACCGGCCAGCGGCCAGTGCGCGATCACCTTGCCGGCCGCAATGTCGATCACCTCGATTGCATTCTTGTCCTCGATATTGAAGTAGATGCGGCCAGCACCATCGTTGACGGCAAATTCCGGACGGCCACCGGCTTGAATGGTCGAGATGATGCGCATGCTCGGCACATCGAATACGGTGACATCGGCACTATTGCCGTTGAACGTATACAGTTGATGCGATTGTGGCACATAGAGGATGGCGTCGGGATTTTTACCGCTGACCTTCACTTGCTGCTGGACGGCCAGGCTATCGAGTGCAAACACGGTGACATCGTTGCTGCGACCGTTGCTGGTGAAGCCCAGATTCAAGGCCGGTGCGAAATCGACGCCGTGCACGCCCTCGGTGCCGGCAATGGCGCCGACGCTCTGATGGGTAGCCAGGTCGACCACCTGCACCTGGTTGCCGTGCGTGACATACAGCCGCTGATGGTTGGCGTCGATGCTGGCATAGTCCCATTTGCCATCGCCGCTCAAGGCGATGCGGTCATGGATGGCATATTCAGTGCTAGCTGCCATGCTGCATGGCGTGACAAAGTGGCCCAGCAGCAGGGCAAGCAGGGTGGCGTAACGTTTGGTGTGGTTCATGTCGTGGTCCGTAAGGGTGGATGAAGATCAATAGGTGAAGTTGACGCCGGCCTGGTAGGTGGGGCCGTAGAATTCCCGCTGGATGGTCCGGTTCGCTGTGCCTTCGGCAAATTTAAGCGGCGTGTCGCTGAGGTTCTTCGCGTTAAGGTATAGCGACACGTGCTTGTTGAACGCATAGGAGCCGCCGAAATCGAAGGAGGTGCGGCGTTCCGAATACACGTCCAGCGCGGCGCTGGCACCGATGGCCCACAAATTGCGCGACAGCGTGTACATGCCCAGGCGCAGGTTCCATGCTCCCATCTCATAGAACAGCGCCGCGTTGATGGTATTGCGCGAGGTCGAAGGCAGAGTCGAGGTTTCGCCGGGACGGATCTCGAAGCGCGAACTGACCAAGGTGTAGTTGGCGCTGGCGCCCAGGCCGCCGAGCCAGCCAGGCAAGGTAGTGAAACGCTGCTCATAGTTCAGCTCCAGGCCGCGTGCGCTCGACTTTCCGACATTGGCAAACGAATAGACGTGTGCGATACCGACAAAGCCGGCAAACAAGCCGTTGTTGGGGAAGGTTTGGCTAGTCTGGCTGGCGGCGATGTAGTTGCTGATTTCCTTGTCGAAGATGCCGATGGAGGCAATCCCGGCGTTAGGCAGATAGTGTTCGAACGCCAGGTCAAATGAATTGGCGGTGGTTGGCTTGAGGTCGGGATTGCCCCTGGTGACCGTGTTGGCGCCGGGATCGACATTGAGCGAAGCCGATACCTGGCTGAAGCCGGGTCTGGCGATGGTCGAAGAGAAGGCCGCGCGCAACAGCGACGCGTCGCTCAGCTCATAGCGCGCCTGCACGCTGGGGAACCAGTCGATGTAGTTGCGGTCGCGGCTTTCCGGCTGGATCAGCGTATTTCCGGCGGCATCGATACCCTTGGCATTGGCGGCATAGTTGGCGCGCGTCGCTTCCACGCGCACGCCACCGGTCACGCCCAAGGCGCCGGCGCGCATCTGGTATTGGCCATAGGTGGCATAGACGTCTTCCTTGTCCTGCAGATATTGCAGTGCGGCGTTTTCCGCGTCCGAGGCCGACACGAGCTGCTGGCTGCCATACAGGTTTTGCAGCAGCCCTGGCGTGATCTGCGGGCCGTTCTGATAGTGGCCATCGTAGAAGACGATGCCGGGCCCGCCCGAGGCGGCGGTGAGCGGCAGTGCCGGCAGATTGTTGAACGAATAGGGTTGGCCATGGACTACCCGCTTGCGCAGACGGGCGCTTGCGCCCATCTTGAGGCTCTCTTCGTCGTAGCCGCCAATGCGGGTGTCCCATTTGAGGTTGGCGGCCAGCGACCACTCGTGGTCCGAGATGTCGGTGGTGCTGTTCTGGAACTTGACCAGCGCGTAATTGGCGGGATTGAGGTAGTCCGCGCCACTGACGCTGAACGAAGGTACGTTGCCCGGTCCGCTGTTGGCATAGCTGACCGTGGCGGCAGCAGAGGGCGTGTAGTTGAAGTCGGAATTATAGTCATGCATCTTGTTATAGGATCCGCGCGTGTAGCCGAGGCGGTAGTCCAGCACCGCTTGTTGCAACTGGTTCTTGCCCCCGACCATGAAGACCTTGTTGTTAATGGTTTCCTGCTCGTCGCGCAAGGTCTTGTCGAAGCCATTGACGCCCAAGCCATCGATAAAGCCGTTGGCCGTTGCGGTCGGGGCGCCGTCCGGTGTCACCGTCAGACGTTGGCGCAATACCGATTCGGTATAGCCGGCGTCGAAGCCGCGGATGTAATAGCTATTGTGTGCATCCGGCTGGTAGCCCAGGTCGATGCCGACACCGTGACGGCGGCGGTGATACTGGTACCAGCGCTGGTCCCAGCCGGCATAGGTCAGCGGCGCATGCACGCCATCGTCGAGAAAGGCCGGTTCGACATCGTCGACGCCGCGCTTGTCTTCATAGTAGGCGGCCGTGACGACGATAGAGAAGGGGTGATCCGCATAGGCACTGATGCCGGTTTGCTGGCGACCGTCGCCGCCGAAGCGGGTGCCGGCGGTCAGTGACAGGTCGGTGATATTGGTGCCGCGCAAGGACTCGCGGCCGCTGCCGATACGTGCTTCAAGGAAGGGCTTGCCGCCACGGGGCGCGGTCTTCGGGGTGATTTCTATGGTGCCACCCAGCGCCTCCGCATCTTGCTCCGGCAGGTTGGACTTGGTCACCGTGATCGCGCCGACCAGGCCGGTCGGGATCGCGTCCAACGCTACCGCGCGGCCACCGCCGAATGGCGTGGCGTTGTTCGATGGCGGCAGGCGCAGACCGCCGAAGGTCGTGCTGTTGAGATCGGCGTCGAGGCCGCGGATATTGATGAAGCGCCCCTCGCCGGTGTCGGTTTCCAGCGAGATGCCGGGAATGCGGCGCACCGATTCCGCGATGTTTACGTCGGGCAGCTTGCGCATCTCACTGGCCGTCATCAGATTCACCAGGTTAGGCGCTTGTTCCTGCGCCTGCCGTGCATTGGCATTGGTGGCGCGCTGGGCATCGACCACGATCACTTGAATGGCGTCGGTTGACGATCCCGGCTCCGCTGTATCGGCAGCATAGGCGGGCAATAAAAACAGCTGGCTGATCAAGGCAGGGAGAATGGCTTGCTGGAATTGTTTGGCTTGCATACATACTCTCATTGAAGATGAAGAACGCCCATGAAGGGTGGGTGGCAGGGGAAGGTGGCATCAGTTTTTGTGTCAGCTGCTGCGCCGCGCACCGTCCGATTGCGGCAGTGGCGTCGTGCCCGCGCTAGCAAGCGGCGCCGTGGGCAAGGTCAGGCGCACGCTCAGGCCGCGACCATCGGGCAGCTTGGCCTCCAGCGCGATCGAGCCGCCCATGCGCTGGACGATGTTGTGTACGATGGCCAGTCCCAGGCCGGAACCGGACTCGATGGCCGCCGTACCGCGATAGAATGGCGTGAGTACCTGCTCGCGCTCAGCTTCCGGGATGCCGGGGCCGTTGTCGCTGACGCCGATGATCAATGACGAGGCGCTAGCTTCGATGCCAATGTCCACCTGGCCACCGGGCTGGGTGTAACGGATCGCATTGTCGATCAGGTTGCGCAAGACTGCGCCCAGGTCCATGCTGCTGGACTGGACGCTGCACGCCATGTCCACGCTGGCAGTGAGAATGATCTGCTTTTGCTCGGCCAGCGGCAACAGATCCTCCAACACACTCTGGCAGAGCGCGCCTATGGCCACGGTTTCACTGGTCACGGCCTGGCGGCCTTGCAGGCGAGCCAGCAGTAGCAATTGGGCCACCATGTGACGCGAGCGCAGAATGCCGCGCTGCAGCGATTGCAACCTGGGTCGGGCCTGGTCGCTCAAACTCATCCCGGCCAGCAACTCCGCTTGCAGCGAGATCGCCGTCAGTGGTGTGCGCAATTCGTGGGCGGCGTCGGCGACAAAGCGCTTTTGCTGCGCCAGCGTCTGCTCAACGCGCTGCAGTAGCCGGTTAATAGCAGCCGTGAACGGCAAGATTTCGCTGGGCACCTCGCCATCGTCCAGCGCCGCCAGTTGCTCCTCGCCGCGACGGTCCAGTTCCTGGGCCAGACGCAAGACCGGTGCCAGCATATGCCGCATCAGGAGTATCATCGCCAACGCCAGCACGGGTATGAGTACTGCGATCGGGACGATGGTGGTCTTGCCGGCGTTGTGCGCCACTTCATCGCGCACAGCGGTGCTCTGGCTGACCGCCACGCGCTCGCCGGTGGGCAGGGTGCGGAGAAACATACGCCATTGCTGGCCATGCACCTCGAGCGTCTGCAAGCCATCAGGCAGGCCTGCCGGCAGCGGTAGCGGCACACTGCCGCCTTCCACCTCGCCCCAGTTGCCCTTGACTAACAACTGGACCATGATGCGGGCACCGACATCGACCACGTGATTGTCCAGGTCTTGCAGACCGGACGGGCTGGCGACATGGCGGCGTTCCGCCAGCGCCGACATCTGGCGCAGCTGGTCGTCCTGCAGCTCGTTGACTTCGTGGAAGGCGGTACGGTAGGAAATACTGCCGGCGATGCCGGCGGCGACCAGCATCACGGCGGCCAGGCATAGCGCCAGCCTGGCCTGCAAGGACCGCAAAGGCTTCATTTGGCCACCGCCCAGCCCATGCCGCGCACATTGCGGATGGTGGTTGGGCCGAATTTGCGGCGGATGGAATAGATCAGGAATTCCAGCGCATTGCTCGAAACGTCATCGCCACTGCGATAGACCTCGCGCTCGAGCGCTTCGCGCGAGCGGATTGCGCCCGGCCTGGCGAGCAGGGCCTGCATCAGCGATGCTTCACGGTGAGACAAGGGCGCCTCGAGCCCGCCCACGCACATGCATAGGGTGTCGAGGTTCAGCTGGATGCTGTCCGTGCCGACACTGCGCTCGTTCTGCTTGCGGTAGCGGCGCTGCACACTGCGCATGCGCGCCAGCAGCTCGGGCATGTCGAACGGCTTGAGGATGTAGTCATCGGCACCCAGGTCCAGTCCGCGGATGCGCTCATCCAGGCCGTCGCGGGCACTGACGATCAGCACCGGCAGCAGCGGCGCGTGTTGCTGCAGCGTCTGCATGATGGTCATGCCGTCACAACCGGGCAGGCCGAGATCGAGCAGGACCAGGTCATAGTTGGCAAAGATCGCTTCCAGCGCACGGCGACCATCGCGCACCCAGTCGACCAGAAACTGCGCCTCCTGCAGCGCAAGCTGCATCGCCTCACCTACCATCTCATCGTCTTCGATCAGTAATACACGCACGCTTAGCCATCCTTGAACTTACCAGCGCCGGACTATCCAGCACCTGGAACAGCTGACAAGTATGACCAGCAAATATGTAGGCTTGATTACAGCGGACTTAGCTGAAAGACAGCAGGGGCTGGACTCGGCTTTTTAATTCTGCCTTAATGTCTGGTCCTATCTAATGCAGGCTAGCGCCGGGCAGCGCAGCACTGCTGCCTGTTTCCATTCCACCCAACACTGCCGCAGCAATGCCTTCATTCCGCTGGCCACCTTCCCTTGGCCTGACCGTTGTTGCCGCGCTGGCCCATGCACAAACGCTGGGTGCCGCAACGCCGGCGTCCAGTACCGTGGGCCTCGCAGCAAGGCGAGCCGAGGTGATTGAGCAGGTCGACCAAATAGACCAGATCGACCCGGTCGACCACAAGCTTGAGCGTGCGCATGCCGAGCGGCAATCGACAAGCGGCAGCGCCGTCGATATCCTGACCGCGCGCTGCGCAGAAAGGCAGGGATGGCGCAATTAACCACCCATGGCGGGCCGGCGGCGCACTGTCGCTTATTGCGCACGGACCCTGATCACAAGATGGTCGTGCCGGCTGCGACTATGATGAGACTTCTCGCTTCATGGACCCCACTATGTCACTTGCATTGAAAACTGCGCTGTTGCGGCGCAGCCTACTGTTGGCCAGCGTTTTCGTGTCGGCCTGTTCCACCTACCAGCCCTTGGCGCTGCAAGAAGGCCGGCCGGCTGACCTGGTGGTCGATACCGCCAGCCTGCCGTTTCGGCCGATGGCGGCGCACCGCTTCAATCCCGATGACGGCCTCGATATCGTGGAAGTGGCCATGCTGGCCGTGGTGAACAATCCCGACTTGCGGCTGGTGCGCGACGACGCGGCCATCGCCCATGCGCAGTCATTTTCCGCCGGGCTGCTGCCCGACCCCCAGCTTGCGCTCAGCAGCGATCTGTCCAACAGTGGCGGGGCAGGAGCCACCAAGGCGTTTAGCTATGGCCTGAGTTACGACATCACCAGTTTGCTGACGCACAGCGCGTTGCATGGCGCGACCGTAAGCGACGCTGAGAAGACCGACCTGACGCTGTTGTGGCAGGAATGGCAAGTAGCGGCGCAGGCGCAACTGCTGTTCGTCAAAGTGCTACAGGGGCGCAAGCAGATGGCGGTATTGAACGATACGCGCCAGCTGTTCGCCGACCGCTATGCGCGCACCCGCCGGGCGCTCGACCGTGGCTTGCTCAGCAGCGATGCCGTCACCCCCAACCTGAGCGCGCTGCAGGATGTGGATCGTCAGCTGTTCGAGTTGAAGAAACTGCAAAACCAGACCGGGCATGACTTGAATGCCTTGCTGGGACTGGCGCCCGATACCGTTCTGCTACTGCAGGACGAGGGCGACGTCGGCGTTGTGGATGCCGCGCTGGTGCAAGCGGCGCTGGCCGACATCGCGCGGCGGCGGCCCGACTTGCGCGCATTGCAGGCGGCGTATCAGGCGCAAGACCAGCGCTATCGCGCCGCGCTGCTGGCGCAGTTCCCCGCGCTGAACCTCGGTTTCACGCGCGCACGCGACTCCAGCAACGTTTATTCGAGCGCTATCGGCGTCAACATGTCGCTGCCATTGTTGAACCGCAATCGCGGCAATATTGCGATCGAACAGGCTAGCCGCCAGAAGGCCTGGGACGAATACCAGGTAAGGGTACAGGCCGCGCGCAATGACGTGCGGCGCATCTTGGACGAACAGCTGCTCAACCTGGCGCAGGGCGCCAGGCTAGACGCCGACATACAGGCCTTGTCCAGCGTGCTGACGCGCAGCGACCAGGCTTTTCGCGCCGGCGATACCGACGCGCTGGCCTATGCCACGGCACGCTCGGGGCTGCTGGCCAAGCAACTGGAGCGCATCGCTTTGCAACAGGCGGTGCTGGAGCAGCGCATCGGTTTGCGCACCGTGCTCGGCATCGACATGACTATTTTAGAAAGTACCGCACCATGATCCCGAAGAATTTGATCGGCGCCGCCGTCTTGCTGGCCCTTGCTGGCGGCGCTGGCTGGTATATCGTCCCAAACCATGCGGGAGCGGCCGCTGGCGCTGATAATCCCGACGCGGCCGATGCCGGTGCCAGCGTACTGGTGCAGACGGTCCGCGCGGGCAGGCAGCCCATACCACTGACCATGAGCGTGTTCGGCGATATCGCCGCAGGCAAGCTCGAGTCAGAGAGCTTTCCTCAAGCCGGACAGCTGAGCCGCTTGGCGGTTATCCCCGGGCAGGCCGTGCGCCGCGGCGACTTGCTCGCCGTCATGGCCAGCGACCCGAATGCGCTGGTGGCCTACGAACAGGCGAGCAGCGCGCTGGAGTTCGCCCGGCATGAGTTGAAACGCCAGCAGGAATTGCAGGCCTTGCAGTTGGCCACGCAATCCCAGGTCGACAGCGCCGCCAAGGCTGCCGCGGATGCGCAGGCGACGCTGGCGGCGCAAGAGCGCCTGAGCGGCGCACACGGCTCGGTTGATCTGCGCTCGCCAGCCGATGGCGTGGTTGCCGCCATTCCAGTGGCGCAGGGCGATCGGGTCGCGGCCGGCGCCACCATCGTACAGCTGGGGCGCACCGATACGCTCAAGGCGCTGCTGGCGATCGAACCGCTGCGCGCCGGCGAACTGAAAGCCGGCATGAAGGTCACGCTGCTGTCTGCGCAAGACGGTGCGCCGGGTGTCGACAGCAGCATCGCTTCGGTACAGAACCTGGTCGATCCCAAGACCCAGATGGCTGGCGCCATCGCCCTGCTGCCCACTGCCGCCCAGGCCCGCATGCCGGTCGGTGCGCATGTTCAGGGCGTGATTGAACTGGGCAGCCGTGCTGCGTGGCTGGTGCCGCGCCAGGCGGTACTGGTCGACGAGCAAGGCGCCTACCTGTTCCAGGTGGTGCAGGGCAAAGCGCGCCGTGTGGCGGTGCGCAAACTGCTCGAGAGCGGCAAGGCCGTTGGCGTCGATGGCGCGCTTGATGCGGCGTTGCCGGTGGTGGTGCTGGGGAATTACGAACTGACAGACGGTGCGGCCGTGCGCGGGAGCCGTCCATGAGCGTCGCCGCATGGGCCCAGTCGCACCGCCGCTCTATCCTGTTCCTGCTGCTGATGCTGGCAATGGCCGGGATGGTGGCAGCCTTCCATCTGCCGGTGTCCTTGTTTCCAACCATATCGTTCCCGCGCGCGGTGGTCTCGCTCGATGCCGGCGACCAGCCGGCCGAGCAGATGGAAATGCTGGTGACCCGGCCGGTGGAGGAGGCGGTGCGGCGCGTGCCCGGCGTGCGCAACCTGCGCTCGACCACCAGCCGCGGCTCGGCTGAGATTTCGATCAACTTCGACTGGGGCCGCGACATGGCCGCTGCCACGCTGGAAGTGAACGCCGCCATCGCCCAGGTGCTCGGCCAGCTGCCGCCCGGCACCCAGATGACGACACGGCGCATGGATCCGACGGTGTTTCCCATCATCGCCTACAGCCTGGTGTCGAGCACACTGTCGCCGGTCCAGCTGCGCGACCTGGCCGAATATCAGCTGCGACCTCTGTTGTCGAGCGTGAACGGCGTGGCTAGCGTGCAAGCCATGGGCGGCGCGTTGGAGGAATATCGGGTGACGGTCGATCCGGCCCGGCTGCGCGCCCACGACCTGACGCTGGAGGAGGTGGCGCGCACGCTGACGGCAAGCAATGTGCTGTCGGCGGTGGGCCGCCTCGAAGATCACTATAAGCTGTACCTGGTGATGTCCGATACGCGCTTGCAAAGCCTGGCCCAGATCCGCCAGACCGTGCTGCGCAACGCCGGCGGCGGCATGGTGCGATTGGCCGACATCGGCACGGTGGAGCAGGCGGCTGTGCCGGAATGGACACGCGTGACCGCCGATGGCCGCGACGCCGTGCTGTTCTCGGTGTACCAGCAGCCGGGCAGCAATAGCGTGCAGATCGCCGCCGATATCAAGGCGCGGCTGGCGGAGTATCAGCACAACTTGCCGGCCGGCGTGCAGGTCGCCAGCTGGTATGACCAGAGCCAGCTGGTGACGGAGTCGGCGGCCAGCGTGCGCGATGCGGTGCTGATCGGCATCGGCTTGTCGGCCCTGGTGTTGCTGGTCTTTCTGCGCAACGTCAAGGTGACCATGATCGCGGTGGTGGTGGTGCCGGCCGTGCTGGCCAGCACGGTGCTGCTGCTGTCGGTGCTGGGCATGAGCTTTAATATCATGACACTGGGCGGCATGGCGGCGGCAGTGGGACTGATTATCGACGACGCCATCGTCATGATCGAACATATCGTGCGCCGCCTGCAGGGCGGGCAGGGCCAGATGCACGAACGGGTGATTTCGGCGGCGATCGAATTCACGCGGCCCTTGGCCGGTTCCAGCGGCTCGACGCTGGTGATCTTCGCGCCGCTGGCTTTCCTCAGTGGCGTGACGGGTGCCTTCTTCAAGGCGCTGTCGCTGACGATGGCGGCGGCGCTGTTCATCTCCTTCCTGTTGACCTGGCTGGCCGTTCCGCTCTTGGCTGAGCGCTTCCTCAAACCGCGCGATGCCGAGCCACATCCGGAATCGCCCATGCTGCTGTGGATGCAGAAGCATTACCGTAGCGTGCTGGGCGGGCTGTTACGCCGTCCGCTGCTCGCGCTGCCCGCGGTATTGGTCCTGGTCATCGTCGGCGTGCTGTCCTTCAAGGCGATCGGTTCGGGTTTCATGCCGGCCATGGACGAAGGCGGTTTTGTGCTCGATTACCGCAGCCAGCCCGGTACCGCGCTATCCGAAACCGACCGCCTGTTGCGCCAGGTCGAGCACATCGTGCGCAGCACGCCCGATGTGGATAGCTATTCGCGCCGCACCGGCACAGGTTTGGGTGGCGGACTGAGTGAAGCCAACAGCGGCGATTTCTTCATCCGTCTAAAGAGCAGCAACCGGCGGCCAGTGGAGGCGGTCATGGACGATATCCGCGGCCGGGTCGAACGCGATGTGCCCGGCCTCAAGGTCGAAATGGCCCAGCTGATGGAAGACTTGATCGGCGACCTGACTGCGGTGCCGCAACCGGTCGAAATCAAGATCTTTGCTGACACCCCGGAACAGCTGAACCGCGCGGCACAAGACGTCGCCGCGCGCATTGCCAAGATCAGCGGTGTGGTCGACGTGCGCAATGGCATCAATCCGGCCGGCGACGCGCTGCTGATTCATATCGATCCAGCCAAGGCAGCACAGGAAGGCAGCGATGTGGATGCGATCAGCAAGTCGGTCGACGCCATGTTGAACGGCGTGGTCACCACCCACGTCGTCAGCGGATCGAAAATGATAGGCTTGCGGCTGTGGATACCCCAAGGTTTGCGCGACACGGATAGCGGCCTGCTGCAGTTGCCGATCCGCGCGCCCGACGGCCATCTGTTCCCGTTGCGACGAGTGGCGACGGTGGAGGCGGTTACCGGCCAGCCGCAGATTTCCCGGGAAAACCTCAAGCGCATGGTGGCCGTGACCGGTCGCATCAGCGGGCGCGATCTGGGCTCGGTGATTGCCGACGTCAAGCAGGCGATGGCGCAACCGGGCGCCTTGCCGGCCGGTGCGTATTTCACCCTGGGTGGGCTGTATGAGCAGCAGCAGATTGCCTTTCAGGGCTTGCTGATGGTGTTCGCGGCGGCGGCCGCGCTGGTGTTTCTGCTGCTGCTATTCATGTACGAGAGCTTCCGCATCGCACTGTCCATCCTGGTGACGGCGCTGCTGGCAGTATCGGCGGTGTTTGCGGGCCTCTGGGTCAGCGCAACGGAATTGAATATCTCGGCCATGATGGGGATGACCATGATCATCGGCATGGCGACCGAGGTGGCGATCTTTTATTACTCTGAGCAGCAGGAACTGCTGCGTAGCATGCCCATGGAACAGGCCTTGATCGAAGCCGGTATCAACCGCATGCGGCCGATCACCATGACCACGCTGGCGGCGATACTGACCTTGTTGCCGCTGGCTTTCGCCATCGGCAAGGGATCGGAAATGCAGCAGCCGCTGGCCATTGCCATTATCTCTGGCCTGGTAGTGCAACTGCCGCTGGTGCTGTTGCTAATGCCGGTGCTGGGCCATGTAACACGCGATCGGCACCCACAATAAGCAGGGACATGGACGATTTCAAGCGCTTGATCGCTGCCTGAAAGGGAGGCAAGCTACTGCGCTGCAACGGTCAAGCTGCCCCAATAGAACCAGCGTCATACCGCTGGGCGGCCCGGGGCATGCCGCCCACGCGCAAGGCCGGCAGCAGCGTATGCGTGGGCGGGACTGTGGCAGATGCGGCTGTTAACTCGGCCTTAATTATCTTGGTAGTCTAATGAACGCCGGTTGCTCGTCATGGATAGGAACAGAAGGTGATAGATCGCTACGTGAGTATGCTCAAACTGATGCGTCTGCTCGAAGCGGGCCATGGCGTGGAGCAACTGCTCAATCTTTCGGACTCGGAAAACGACGCTGCGGACAGGCTGATGCGGATGGCTATGCTGTTTCATATCTTCGGCGATCTGACCAAGGCATGGAGCCTGCAGCACGAAGCGCTGCAATTGCGCCAGCACTATCAGATGGCGGCCGACCGCGAGCCGGCCACACTGCGCCTGCTGGTGATCATGAAGGCCGGCTTCCTGGTTGATAACACGCCGCTCGACTTTCTGCTGGAAGGCAGCGACATCGCCTGCGAGTTATTGTATGTGACGCCCGATGCTGCGCTGCCCGCAGCGCTGCCGCCGCATGACCTTGTGTTTATCGCCATCGGGCATTTTCAGCGGAATCAGCCCTTGTTCGACCGTATCTTACCGTTGCTGGAAACGGCCACAGGACCGGTGCTCAATAGGCCCAGCCCGATGTTCGGCTTCGATCGCGATCGGCTCAATACCTTGTTGCAGGATATTCCCGGGGCAGTCGTGCCGAGAACCGATTGCGTGACTCGCACCGAACTGGAACGGATGGCCGAGCGCGCGGCAGTGAGCTTCCCAGTGATCGTACGGCCCTTGCTCTCGCATGGGGGAAAAGACCTGGAGCGGCTCACCTGCGCCAGCGACCTCGCCGCCTACCTGGCTCGCCAGCCTGAGCCGTCGTTTTACGTTGCGCCCTACATCGACTACCGCAGTGACGATGGCCTGTATCGTAAATGTCGTCTGCTGTTGCTGCGCGGACGGCCACTGGTCTGTCATTACGCCATCTCGTCGCACTGGATGGTGCATTACCAGTCGGCCGGCATGACAGAGAGCGCCGCCAAGCGGGACGAGGAGGCGCGCTTTTTTGCCGAAGCAGAACAGGTATTTTGTCACCGGCATCGCAAGGCATTGGCACACATTGCCCAGCGCATTGGGCTCGACTATGTGGTAATCGATTGCGGTGAAACGCCCGATGGCAAGCTACTGTTCTTTGAAGCTGACAACGTCAGCCTCATCCATGCGACAGATCCGATCGAGCTGTTCCCTTATAAGCAGGTCCAGATGAATAAGGTAATGCAGGCCTTCCGCGCGGCCCTGAGGGACGCGCGCTAATGCTTGGGCGGGTACGGGAGCAGCCCAACGTTGGACTATTGCAGAGGGTATTGCAGAGAGTGCTATTGATGCGCCATAGAAAATTGCTCGACCACTCGACGCTACGCTCGGCTCGCTTGGCTGCTGACAGTGAAAAGTGGGGCAATCGGACCGGCTTACACCTGCGAGCAAATGAACAGCCATGGGGCCGAATGCCTGTGGCGCTCCCGTAGCGTCTCATGAAGCGGGTGGCAGCTGGCAATACATTTTTTCTTGGCTGCAAGCTGCTATCCTGTCACTCAGCTGCAACCGGTGGTCAACGGCCATTCGCCGGATAGCGAAATGGCCTTCCTACAATTCGAAAGGACTACGATGAAACAACCGCTCGCAAGCACCCAGCGCTACGACGTGAAGACTATCTGGCTGCACTGGCTGACAGCAGGGCTGGTTATCGGATTATGGTGCCTGGGACAATCGATAGACTGGTTCCCACGTGGCGCGGCGCGTGTGTTTGCCCGCAGCACACACATCAGCATGGGCGCATTGCTGGGAGGCGTGCTGCTGTACCGCATCTGGTGGCGCCTAACTGCCGGTGAGCATTTGCCGGCGGCGGGTAGTGGTGGATGGAAAGTACTGGCCAAGTCGATGCATATGGCCTTGTATGTAGCCTTACTGGCGACCGTGGCCTTGGGCGTGGCCAACGCCTATATACGCGGCGACAATCTTTTCTATCTCTACAAGATTCCGGCCTTCGATGCCAACAATAAGGCCTTGCGTTCCGCTGTCGAGGACTATCATGCCTACGCCGCCAATCTCTTGCTGATACTGGCGGGACTGCACGCGGCGGCCGGCCTGGCGCATCAATACCTCCTCAAAGCTGACGTACTAGGCCGCATGTTGCCAGTGTCAGGGCGGCGTTGAAGCTGCCTCAATAGAAAAAGCGGGGGGGCGATTCCCCCCCCCAAAAAAAAAGGCCGACACGCGCGCCAGCAAAGTAGCATTCGGTTTAAATAATAGGCAAGCAGCACGCTGCCAGAGGGGGGCATCATTTTGCGCCTTGGCCGATAAGAAGCGCTGTATAACGCCGTAAGAGTGCGAGAAATTCGGGCGATTTACGCCACAGGCAGCGTGCCTTGCACCAACCATCTCTGGTGCTTGCCATTAAAACCATAGACATGGTTTTCACCATAGTTATCTGCTGCAAGATACGCGACAGGCTTTTCCCGCCCAAGATCCATTGGAGCCCGTCGTCGATTGCCATGTAGGCATCGGCCTTTTCAGTACCGCCAGCTGCAGCAACTGCCTCGCCAGCAGGTGTAGCTGCGCAAAGCACCAGAGTCTGCGCCTAACTGAGTATTCGCAGCAAACCCGCCACTCTTTCGCATTGAGTGCCCGCCACCCTGTCGCATTCCAAACCAGCCAGCGATTCGCACACCAAACCGCCACCTCGATCTTCACTCCGTGGTGGTGCGTACCTGTTGAACAGCCAGTTTGGCAACATGAACATCGCCTACTCGACGATGTGAGAACCCGTCAGGCAATAGAAAGGTTCTTGAACTTAACCGACAGGTTCCGTCCCCAAGTAGTCATCTGCGCTAGGGATCTAATCTGCGGCCAATTGCGGGTATGCAGGGCACCCGTTGAGCTCTTCCAGGAAGCCTTCGGCCAGGTAACGCGGGATCTTGTCGAATTCGTTGAGTACGCGGGCTCGAAATTCCTCATGTTCATGCCAGCGCTGCGCAGGAATACCAAAATAGTTGACGGGACAAACCGACAAGGTCAAACCAGGCCAATGCCTCTGCAAAGTCATCAGGTAGCGTCGGGTCGAGCATATTTTCCCAATGACGACGACACTTCGAATCGCAGCGAGGTCCATCACCTCAGCCACCCTGGCCCGGCCGAACCGTACGTTCTCGCCCGTGTTCGTTGCTGCAGTCTCCAGTATGAGAACGGTTTCAGGTATCCCGAGCCCGACCAGTCGCTCAGCGATCACGTCTGCCTCAGCCAGAGGCGAGGACCCTGTCCGTCCACCAGATACCAACAGACGGCTGAACATGCCGTTCCGCCAGAGTCCATGCGCCACCTCGCAAAACTCCGGTACGCCATGGCGGGTCCCAAAGAGGAATCCGAGATCCGAGGCGCACGCCGGAAATGACGGCATGATGTATTCGGCAATGCTACGCAAATCGTCATGTGACATAACTTCGATGACTGCTCCTGGTCGGGAGGCAGCCGGTAGGCTAGCGTCGATCGCCAGGACCCCGACAGTGCCGCAAGCTTTAAGGTTCGGCCCCCGCCGCAAGCTCGTCCAAAGCAGCGGCGATTCGTACAGTCAAAATTTCGCCACGCATATGCGCCAGCGCTGGGAGCGGGACGTCTTGCGCCAGACGTTTGGCCACTAGGTAGCCGACATAATAGCCTGAACGCCAGGGTAATTTCATAGCGGTAGCGGAACGGCTGCCATACTCAAAAAATTTCTCATACACCGCGACGTCCTTGTGGTCGAGGCTTGCTCGCAGTGCGGCGGCAATCATGGCAACATGGGGGCGGGCGCGCGCTTCCAGGTCGCGCGGCAGCATCAGCGCATCGGCCAACGGACGCTCAGGATTCATCGTGGTGCTTACATAGGTCGCCAAACCCTCGGACCACAGGGCCTTCCAGATGGGCGCGCCATCGCTTTCATCGTCGCTGAATCCGGCAGCCTGAAAGTGATAGCGATGAAAGATTTCGTGGTCGATAAACACCTTCAACTGCTCGGGCTTTTCGTAGACGGCGATGGTATCAATACCCAGTACCATCGCCGGCTTGCCATCAACCAAGCGCCCAGCGCCATCGAAGGCGTTAAACGAGGGCATCATGAAAATAGGAAAGCTGCAGTTGAAATCAGGGAAGAAGCTCCCAAAATCCTTGAGGTAAGCGGGCAGTCGCTCGTGAAGAATGGCGGCACTTCGTTCAATGTCCCCGCTTCTGGTTCGAATTGCGGGAAGAGCGGATCTAACGGCAGCATCGATATCAGTACTGCCGAGTACCTCGGGAGCAAACAAGGCAGCATGGCGGGCAATAAACTTCTTAACTTCCGACAACTGCTGATCGAGCGGACTGGAAGCCGTGCGCTGCAGCGTCGACTGAAATTCCGGCATGACGTCTACAATCGGACAGCCAGCACTAGTCCCACTAGCGACGGAAGTCAGCAATGATGACCCGGATAACAAAAATGCGGCAAATGTGGTTATCAAGAAGGCGCTCCAATTTAGACTTAAAGTCAGTAAGCAACTCGATGATTTGAGTAATCTATAACGTCGACAGGTAGAATCGACGGCCGCTAACCGTGAATGGAGTTAAGCTTGCGGTTGACGGCTATCGGCCGTACGCGGGCGTTCCGCTACGATAGGATATTCTGCCCAGTGTTACTGACTGTCTTTGTGGCTGTCTTTGGCCCAACTGATTTCAGCCGCCCGTAGCGTGACGTCGTCCTGCAGCAGGCCACGCGCCCGCTGGTTAGACTTGTAGATGCTATCACGCACTGGCTCCGCACTCGATCGGATGCTATCGACCCATGCCTGCGTCGAAATCACCGCCGCGAAGCGCGATTGCAGCACCACGCTGAAGACGCGATGAATATCTTTCGCGCTGGCGTAGCCGGCCTGATTCAGATACGGCACGGTGCCGGATGCATCGTGCAGGAACTCGACAGCTGTGCCATTGTGCAGGGCGTGGTTGATAGTGGAGCCATCACAGTTGTGAGTCATGTAGCCGACCACCGTCAAGGTATCGATATCGTTGGATTTCAGCCATTGCGCCAGATCGGTCTCTGGGTAGGCGCTCGGTAAGGTCTTGCGCACATAATGATCATGCGGGCGTGACGCCACCACCGGATGCAATTGCCAGCCATGCGAGTCAATAGCGAACAGCGGCGAGTCGACAGGTACAGTCTGCTGCACCACGATAACCGGAATTCCGTTTGCGCGCGCTGCATCCATGGCGACACCAACATTAGTGACACTCTCCTGCGGGTTGGGATACTCGATGGGCAGGTTGCCGGTAAAGTATTCGTTTTGTACATCGATCACGATCAGGGCACGTTTTTTAATGGCAGACACGGTCAAATTCCTTTGTGGTTATTTAGGGAGTATCAATCCAAGAAAGCGATACGTCGGCGGACTTCGGCGGCATTTGGCCGAATTCGGCGTCCTAACAGGATACCATTATTGTTGAAATGGAAAGTACGCACTTTCTCACTCACGCGATGCATCCAAGTAGTGTTGACCACGGAATATGCCTGTCTCACGGCTAATTGAGTTCTCAACCACTCCGTGTACAATCAGCCCATCCCCATTCATTGAGAGAGTCACCTATGTCAACTTCATATCAG
>FSZM01000115.1_pt1 | contig 26485 bp, 26 predicted proteins | sample 1638831 | NCBI WGS metagenome assembly FSZM01 (sample SAMEA3914813, study PRJEB12502) | metagenome | biome: forest; material: soil | place: Canada | collected 2011-07-07 | depth 0.3 m
CCAGCAGCCGGTCCAGGCGCTGGCCCTGCACCTGGTAATGGCGCGAGTCGTCGAAGCGGGTCGTGATCCCCAGCAGGTCGTGGGAAATGCGCTGTATCAGGTGGTGGTTCAGCGCCGACAGGTTGTGCCATTCGCGGCCCAGGTAGACGTCCTCGAAGAACGGCCGGTAGTGGGCAAAATATGGACGCTTGGCGTATAGCTGGCGGATGGTGTCCCAGTGGCTTTTCTGCCAGCCGGTATCGCGCATTGCCACTTCGCAGATCAGGCGGTTGGCGTCGATGCCGACCGGGATGGTGATCCAGCGCGGCCCCTGTGCGGTCTTGAGCTTGTTGCGGTTGCGCCAGTCGTTCTTGGTGTATTGCACGTCGTCGTAGAACACGAACAGGTCGGCATCGCGTATCAGGTCGAAATACCCTTTCCAGGGTATGTAGTTCGACTGCAGTATCACCACTTTTTTCATGGCGTCTTTCCGCTATGGCGCGCCAGCATCTTGATACGCGATGACGGCGGCACGCTGCAATGGTCGGCAATGGCCGCGCCAGCCCCGACAAACGAATCGGCGCCCAGCTGCACAAAGCCGCACAGTGTCGCGTTGGGCGAGATGAAGCTATTGTCCCCGACATTGCAATCGTGGCTGACGCAGGCGCCCGGCCACAGTACCACCAGCGCGCCGATGCGCGCCCGGCCATCGACCAGGGCGCCGGCCATCACCATCGTGCCGGGCCCCAGCGTGGCGGAGTCGGAAACATAGGCGCGCGGATGGACCAGGGCCGGCGCCGCATAGCCGGCCGCCAGCACTTTTTGCCAAGCCTTCCAGCGCCCTCCCAGATGCTGGTAGCCGATCGCCATCGCCATCGCGTATTGGCCCGGCGGATGGCTGCGCACCACGCTGTCGAAGGTACCCAGTATGCCCGGCCCCGTGCTGAAATCATCGATCATGCCCACCACTTCATGGCCGCAATGGCGCGCCAGTTCCGCGACGGTCGGCGCAAAATCCTTGGAACCGTAAATCAACAATTGCATGACGCCCTCATAGTGCTCATAGTCCTGATAGTCCTGATAGTCCTCATAGTCCTCAAATTCCGGCTGGCCGCTAGCGGTAGATATCCTTGACGATGTAGGCCGGCCGGTTTTGCACCTGGCTAAACACCTTGCCCAGGTAGATGCCGATGATCCCCAAGCCGGTGGTCATGATGCCCAGGCTCAGCGTGACCAGGGCCATCAGCGAGGTAAAGCCCAGCAGCGCATCGTCAAACAGTATCTTACGCGCCAGCAGGTAGAACACATACAGGAAGCTGAGCGAGGTGATGGTCAGCCCGATATTAAACAGCCACATCAGCGGCTGGGCCGAAAACGAGCTGACCGCATTGACCATCAGCTGGATGCGCCGCAGCAGCGTATAGGAACTGCGGCCCTGGCGCGGGGTCTTTTGCAGCGGCAGGCCGATTTGATCGAAACCGGTCCAGCTCATCATGCCGGCCAGGAACAGGTTGCGGTCGCCCAGCTGCAGCAAGGCATCGACATAGCGGCGCGTCATGATGCGTTCGGTGGCGATATTTTCCGGGATCTTGATGTCGCTCAGCAGGTTGAAGGCCTTGTAGAACAGGCCGCCACTGGCGCGCTCGAACAGCCCCCCCTTGCGCGCCGCCTGGTAGCCGTACACCATATCGCAGCGGCTCTCTTCCAGCTTGCGTTTGAACGCTTCCAGGGTCAGCGGCGAGACCTCCAGATCGCAATCGATCAGGAACACCAGCTCGCCGCGCGCATGCCGCAGTCCTGCTTGCATCGCATAGTGGTGGCCGAAATTGCGCGACAAATCCACCACCACCAGTTGCGCAATGTCGGCCCGCCGCCCTATTGCGTAGCTGACCGAGTCATCGGGCGAGCCGTCATTGACCAGCACGATTTCAAATTGCGTGCAGTGCACTGAGGCCAGCGCCTGCAGGCATTCGGCCAGAAAACGCTCCAGAAACGCGCGCGAGCGGTACATGGTGGCGACGATGCTGATGGCCGGCCGTGCGGCGGCCGCCGTGTGCGCTTCATTCATTTTTCTGCACCGTCCCGTGTGATTGGATTCAAAGGCGTTTCATGTCTCAAACGCCAATGACATTACCATAACCACAACGTTTTTCTCAAGTTATTTCACGCGCTGAAGCACGCGCTGTTGCGCTGGCTGATGTCAAAAAGCAGCCCAGCTTGTGGCGTTTCCTCAATAAATTGAAATTTGACCCTTAGCCGTCTTGTACGGTGGAATTCGTCGCTACGCTTAGGCAGCGGCAGGTCGCATCAGGCGCACTGCTTGGTTGCCAACTCCCCGCCTGTGCGCCACGAGGCGCTCAGAGGAGCAGGCTGAGCTTAAGCGGCAGCGGCTGATGATACTGGTCGAATTGGTATCCCAACATGCGCATCGCATCCGGCAAGTCGGTTTGGGAGAAATCTAGCCTTCCAAAGAATAGCGGTCCATGAAAAGCGTTCCTCATGAAGGAGCTTGGCGTCAGTCAGCCTACCTTCTCGCGCCTATGGGCAGCGCCGACGAGGCCGATCAGGCTCACGCAATTCGTGAAAAAAAAGGGATAAACAGTATAAATCAATAAACCAGCCCTGGCGCCGCAACCGGGCTCGCTTCATACCGTTCTTTGACTAGCGCAGCTTACTTGTCGCCGGCAATTAAAGCACCGAGAGAGTGTCGATGAGCGTACCGATTTCCAGGACTTCGGCGGCAGGAACGCCAGCCTGAAGCGCAAACTCGGACCAGCGCGAAACGGCTGCCGTCACGTCACGGATGATGTCGCTGTAGCCCGGCACCATGAATCGATTGCCCACGATTTGAAGGTCCGTCAACGAGATTTCGGAAAACTTCCCGTTCACCGACAATAGATGTTGCCGCGTCCATTGATTTTCTCGATTGTAAGCGTGCGTGACGTCGTAGGCCGGTGACAGCTGCCAAGACCCGCCATTGGCCAGCAAGAACGAAAAATTCTTGGTGTGGTCGTCATTATTACCTGCCAAGACATTGAACGCCATCCGCCGGAAAGCCTCAGCCAACGCATCGTTGCCCAGCTTCAGTTGCTTAATCACGTTGAAGTATTGGGCATAGTCGTGCGTTGCGATTTGGTGGAAATCCAGATGCGCCATAGCACACAGGGTTTGCGCGTGTACCTTCTCACCGCCTACCCGGTCGTAGCGCTTGGTCATGAAGTGCGCACGACCATGCTCCTCGAGAAGCGCGCAATCGCTCATCGTAATGCCGGCAGCGCGGGCCATCAGGTGGTAGGCATATTCGATTCGGCCGTAATTTGCGCCGGTGCCCAGCGCCGCGTCTTTACCAACGCCGTCGAACTTGAGTAGGTAGGATTCAAAGCCGTCATCGGCTGGCAACTGCCCGGAACGAATCTCCTTGGTAATGGGATTCCAAGCGATCACGGCTTTTGCGCGTGCGCCGCCGGCGGACGTGCCAACCTGGATCAGCTTGACAATGGCCGCCTTGGTGTGTGCGTCTCCGTCGAACCTCCCGGCCAGTGCGCTGCGCGCGCCTTCAACAAGAGTTGACACCTCAACAGCAGTCGCCTTGAGCTTACGGGGACCGCGCGCCGGCTTGAACTCCAACGCGCCCATCCCACGAGTAGACATGTAGGCCAGCCGATCGAGGGCGGTAATTTGGCTCGACGTGACACCTTCCTGCGCAAGATATGCATCGATCAGAGCACTACCAAAGCGATCTGGCAAACTATCGGCCAGCAGGGCTGGCAATCGTTGGTATGTCGCCTCTGGGAGCAATGGAAAGACGTATGCGGCCTGAGCAAGGGGCATGGTCAGCGGAGCAAGCTCGATGCCGCGTTTGCGCCATGCAGGTGCATATTCAAAGGCATAGTAGCCGGACGATGGATCGAGCGTGACGGCTCCGACCTGATGGCCCCAAACCTTCACCTCGACAATCGAGACAGCCTTGTACATGCGACTATTCCTTCTCTCTTGTTCGTTTGCCGACACGCAACTTCCGATTCTCGTTTTTGCTGCGCTTTAACAGTTGCATGGGGCTGACCGTGATCGGTGGTGCCAGGGCGGTGAGCCAATCAGTCCGACCGAGTGCCCGCACTACCTGAACCATGGTGGACATGGATGAACCTTTGCCGCCTTCGAGATTTTTGATTGTGCCGAGGCTGACATTGGCCAGCTTCGCCAGTTCTTCCTGCCTCAGATTCATCCTGATGCGGCTCTCGCGAAACTGCTCTCCCAGATAGCTCAACCAGTCACCCATGCTTCTTTCAATGTCCATAAATTTAGCCTTTGAGTGAATAATTCCACATAACAGACAAAACATTATACTTTCAATGAAAATGAATACAAAGTATAAAAATATGGACTTTATAATACAAACTACTATCAAAGTATAAAAATTTGTCCGTTACTGCAATCAGTATCTCACATCGCATCACAGGGCTTCGAGGTCGTTTTTTGACCTCGGAGCACGCAGTAGGGTCGGCCAAGCCGGCCCGTCCTCGTCGCATACTTGTTGGAACGGGAAATGCTGACCGGCGCGCCGGCGCTCAAGATAGCCAAGATGCGCAAGCGTTCTGGTAACGGGGTGAAGTTCAACTCGGCCAGCGTGCCGCCGCATGCGGGGAAGTTGCCACGGGTAGCGGCGGCGCTGCCGTGGCGCTACTTGAAGGCTTGAAGGGCGTTTCCAGCGGCAACATCAAAGGCGCCGCGGGTATTGCAGGGTGAGGATGCCCAGGGCCTGTCGGCCAACGTGGTCAGCCGATAGCAGGCCCCATGGGCTGGCGAGAAGATCCCCGTCCATTGGGCGGGGAGGACCAGCAGCTTATTGCTTGGGCAGGCCACCCAGCAAGGCCGCCAGTTTCTGCTTGGGCTTGGCCGCGGCGGCGCTGCCCAGGGCGGCACTGGCCGCCGGGGTCGGCGCCTTGGCTGGCTCGTAGGGCTTGAGGAACCATGGATCGATCTTTTCGCGGCGCATGCCGTTGCCGCTGCCGTAAGCGGACGGCGCGCGCGGGCCACGCTCGCCGCTGCGCTCGGCCATGCGCGCGGCCGGGCTACGGCTGTCGCTGTCGGCCGGACGGCGGGTGCGGCGCTCGCTGCTGCGCTCGTCGCTGCGGGCGGCGCCCGGCACGAAGCCGCCCAAGTCGCCACGCCGGATGGATTGCTTGATCAGCTTTTCGATATCGACCAGCAGACGTTCATCCTTGTCCGAATAAATCGAGATCGCGTCGCCCGAGGCGCCGGCGCGGCCGGTACGGCCGATGCGGTGCACATAGTCTTCGGCGTTGTACGGCAGGTCGTAGTTGATCACGCAGGGCAAGTCCGAGATGTCCAGGCCACGCGCGGCCACGTCGGTCGCCACCAGCACGTCGATCTCGCCCTTCTTGAACGCTTCCAGTGCGGCCATGCGCTCCTGCTGGGTCTTGTCGCCGTGGATGGCGGTGGCGTTCATGCCTTCCTGTTCCAGCGCGCGCGCCAGGCGCGAAGCGCCGATCTTGGTGTTGGAGAAGACGATCACCTGCTTCAGGTCGCGCTGGCGCAGCAGGTGGGCGATCAACGCGCCTTTCTGGTTTTCCTCAACCTTGTACACCACCTGGGTGACCTTGTCGGCGGTCTGGTTGGAGCGCGCCACTTCGATGGTCAGCGGGTTGTTCAGGAAGGTGTTGGCCAGCTTCTTGATCTCCGGCGAGAAGGTGGCCGAGAACATCAGGTTCTGGCGCTTCTTCGGCAGCAGGTTGATGATGCGCTGCAAGTCCGGCAGGAAGCCCATGTCCAGCATGCGGTCGGCTTCGTCCATGACCAGCATCTGCACCTGGCCCAGGCTGATGTTCTTTTGTTCGACGTGGTCCAGCAGGCGGCCCGGCGTGGCGATGACGATCTCGACGCCGTTGCGCAGAATTTCGGTCTGCGGCTTCATGTCCATGCCACCGAAGACCACGGTCGAGCGCAGCGGGGTGTGCTTGGCGTAGGCCTTGACGTTCTCGGCCACCTGCACCGCCAGTTCGCGGGTCGGGGTCAGTATCAGGGCGCGCACCGGATGGCGTGCCGGCGACATGCTCGGGCTGGCATGCGCCAGCAGCATCTGGATAATCGGCAGCGAGAAGCCGGCGGTCTTGCCGGTACCGGTCTGGGCGGCACCCATCACGTCGCGCCCTTGCAGCAGTACCGGGATCGCTTGCGCCTGGATCGGGGTCGGATGCACATAGCCCTGGTCGGTCAGCGCGCGCAGAATGTGCGGCGACAGGCCGAAGTCGGCAAAGCGCACTTCGGCAAGCGGCTCGACTACCGGGGCAGTTGCGGCAGTTGCGGCAGCCTCAGGCGCGGCAGCAGTGTCAGGGATGGCAGGGATGGCTTGCAGCGGTAGGACAGGGACAGTGTCGGCCACGGTGACGACGGCAGCGACGGCTTCCGGGAGTATGGCGGGCGCCACTGGGGCAGCTTCAGGCGCAGCGGCAAGCTCGGGCATGGCGGACTGCCGGGCCTCAGGCGTGGTATTGATCTCGATTTCGGACATAAATTTGTGGGCCTCCGACAGCGGAGCGCCTTGCTTTCTTCAATTAACAACAGTTTCCGCGCGCGGCAGACCGGGTCAGCCGCCCGCCGGAATGATACCTTCTTCAGCACCTCTTCGCTTGGAGCGATGGTGGCGCGACACAGGGGAAGAGCAGAAGGACGGGCAGAGTGGATACATTATCAGCGGCGTAAACTATACCCTAATTTGTGGCAACTGCACACGGAAATGGCACTTTTTCTACAGAAACTGTTGCATCAATTACATGTATAATGACGCCCTGTACAGACCAGACACACCTCGTTCCTCATCGGATACCCCCACATGCACGTGCTCTCGCCGGCCCCATCCCCAGGCCGTAACCACGCCTATGCCCTGTTCGCTGTGCTGGCCCGCGCCACGCTGGCGGCGGCCTTGCTGCTGTCTTGCGCCGCCGTGCCCGACGCGCTGGCCGCGCCGGCGCCGTCGCTGCGCTTCAAGAAACTGGGGCCGCTGGGCGGCGACGAGCCGTCGATGCTGTCGCTGATGCAGGACCGCAAGGGTTTTGTCTGGGTCGGCACCCATACCAACGGCTTGTACCGCTACAACGGCTACCAGGCGGTCAAGTACAGCAACAGCCCCAGCGATCCGCGCAGCCTGCCGCACGACCGCGTCTCCGCCATCTTCGAGGACAGGCAGGGCCGCATCTGGGCCGGCACGCAAAATGGCCTGGCGCGCTTCAATCCCGAGACCAATGACTTCAGCTTGTTCGCGCCGGCCCAGGCGCCGAAGAACCACCGCATCATCAAGAACATCATTTCCGACGGCAAGAACGGCATGTGGGTCGGCAGTTGGGGCGGCCTGCAGCACTTCGATCCGAATACCGGCAAGTTCGAGCTCTACGCGCATGACGACGCCGATCCGTCCAGCCTGGCCAGCAACGACTTGAACGGTCTGGCACTGGACGCCAAGGGCGGCGTCTGGGTCGCCACCTGGCCGGGCGGGCTGGACTACCTGCCGCCCGGCGCCAAGCGCTTCGAGCACCACCAGGTCGATCCGGCCGCCGTGCCGGACGCCCGCGTCAACATCGTGCGCGCGCTGCAGTTCGACCGCAACGGCGCGCTGTGGATAGGCACCGAATCGGGCGTCATCTTCTGGGACGGCAAGAGCGACTGGGCCAGCCGCAAGAGCATCGCTTCGCCGTACAGCCGCATCACCAACTTCAACCTCGACAGCAAGGGCGTGCTGTGGTGCACCACCCTGTCGGCCGGCCTGCTGCGCTGGAACGAAGCCAACGGCCAGTTCGACCAGTTTGTGCACGCCGCCGACGATCCGTACAGCCTGCCCGGCGACAACCTGCGCGCCGTGATGCAAGACCGCGGCGGCATGCTGTGGATCGCCTCCTTCACCGACGGCATCAGCCTGGCCAATCTGAGCAGCGAAGGCTTCACCCGCCACGTGCCGTTCCGCATCGACAACCGCGCGGCGCCGGCCAGCAACGCGCTGCTGAGCCTGGCGCGCGCACCGAACGGCCGTATCTGGCTGGGCGGTAACGTCGGCATGAGCTTGTACGATCCGGCCAGCAGCACCGTCATCAAGAGCTGGCATGCCGACAACAAGCCAGGCGCGCTGAGCCACAACATCGTCTACACCATGTACCAGGACAGCGAGCCGAATGCGCCGCTGTGGCTGGGCACCTCGAACGGCCTGAACCGGCTCGACAGCCCGGACAGCCCCTTCCAGGTGGTCCACTTCGGCAACACCGCCAGCGACTACATCAACGACATCGCGCCCGGCGCGGGCGGCGTGCTGTGGCTGGGCACGGGCAACAGCCTGATACGCTACGATCCCAAAACCGACGCGCGCCACCTGTATTACAACGATCCGCAAGACCCGAACAGCCGCAGCGTCAACGGCACCTCGGCGGTACTGGAAGACCGCAGCGGCCGGGTGTGGGCCGGCTCGGAATGGAATGGCGGCGGCCTGGACTTGCTCGATCCGGCCAGCGGCAAGTTCCGCCACTTCCGCCACAGCAGCAGCGACACCGCCAGCCTCAGCGACGACAACATCGCCAGCCTGCACGAAGATGGTCAAGGGCGCATCTGGGTCGGCACGGCCAAGGGCCTGGACCTGGTGGAATTCAACGCTGGCGGCAAGGTCACCTTCCGTTCCTATGCGACGCCGATGCACGTGCCCAAGATCCTGGCGATCCGCCACGACCTGGACGGCAAACTCTGGTGCTCGACCATCGCCGGCCTGTACCGCCTCGATCCGGCCACCGGCCAGGTCAGCCATTTCAGCGCCTCGGACGGCTTGACCGAAGGCTTCACGGTCGGCTCCTCGTCGGCGGCCGACAACGGCGTGCTGTTCTTCGGCGGGGTGCACGGCATGACGGCGGTGACGCCGGGCGCGGTGCGCAGCATGTCGGTGCCGCCGCAGGTGGCGATCACCGACGTCACCATCTTCAACCGCTCGCTCAGCGGGGGCAAGCTGGCCGACCAGGTCGAAGTGAGCGGCCCGCTCATCGCGCCGACCGCACTGACCCTGTCGTCGCAGGCCTCGGTGTTCTCGCTGGAGTTCGCGGCGCTGCACTATACCGAGCCGTCGGAGAGCCGCTACGCCTACCAGCTGCAAGGCTTCGACCGCGCATGGGTGGAGACCGACGCGGCGCACCGCAGCGCCAGCTACACCAATCTCAATCCCGGCAAGTACGTGTTCCGCGTCAAGGCGGCCAACCACCTGGGCGTGTGGAATCCGGAACCGGCCACGCTGGACATCACCATCACGCCGCCGTTCTGGCAGCGCTGGTGGTTCCGCGCTCTGGCGTTCGCGTTGGTGGCCGGCACGCTATGGGGCGCGCACCGCTGGCGCATCAAGCGCCTGACGCGTCACCAGGCCGAGCTGGAACAGCTGGTGGCGGCGCGCACCGCCGAACTGGAAGAGTCGAACCGCAAGCTGGCCGCGCTGAGCACCACCGACGGCCTGACGGGCGTGGGCAACCGCCGCGGTTTCGACCTGGCGCTGGAAGCCGAATGGCGGCGCGCGGCCCGCACCGGCCAGGCGCTGGCGTTGACCATGCTCGATGTCGATTTCTTCAAGAAATACAATGACCGTTATGGCCACCTGGCCGGCGACGCGACCTTGCGCGAAGTAGCCGAGCTCATTACCACCCACGGCCGTCGCACCAGCGACATCGTGGCGCGCTACGGCGGCGAGGAATTCGCGCTGCTGGCCGCGGCCACCGATACTGCCGACGCCTTCGGCATCGCCGAGGAAATCTGCACCGAGCTGGCGCGCCGCCAGCTGCCCCATGCAGATTCGCCGTTCGGCATCGTCACCATCAGCGCCGGCGTGGCCGTGATGGTGCCGACCGAGGGCAGCTCGCCCGAGATGCTGGTGCAGATGGCCGACCGGGCGCTATACCGCGCCAAGGAAAAAGGCCGCAACATGGCGCTGCTGGCGCTGCCGACGCTGTAGGAATGGATGGAATGACTGAGCAATCAAGCCAGCCGGCCGACGATACCATGCCGCTCGAGCCGCCCCGTCCCGGCCCGGAAGACTGCTGCCACAGCGGCTGCGCCTGGTGCGTGCAAGACGTGTATGAAGACGCCATGGAGCGCTACCGCGCCGCACTGGCCGCATGGCAGGCGCGCCCTGCCGGCAGGTGATTACTGGCAAAGATGGACGAGTGAAATCCGCTGATCGCCGCTTATCAGTGCAACCTCATGGCGCTACCATGCCTGGTGATCAATCAGGAGTCGCCCATGCATGCACAGCCAGTCCCCGTTCCAGCCATCCCCGCCGTGCGCGGCATCGCGCTACACACCGCCGGTCACCGCCACGGCCCGATCGCGCGCCTGCTCAGCCCGTCGGATATCGGCCAGCTGATCAAGCCTTTCGTGTTCCTCGACCATGCGGTGATCGCGCCGGCCAGCCAGCCGCGCATCGGCATGCATCCGCATTCGGGCATCGCCACCATTACCGTGTTGCTGGACGGGATGCTGGAATACGAAGACACTACCGGCCGGCAAGGCTTGCTGCCCGCCGGCGGCGTTGAATGGATGAAGGCCGGCAATGGCGTGTGGCATAGCGGGCGGGTACTGCCCGGCGCAACGGCGCGCGCCTTCCAGCTGTGGATTGCGCTGCCGGCCGCGGACGAGAACGGGCCGGCGCAAAGCCAGTACGTGGCGCCGTCCGAAGTGCAGCGCGACGGGCCGGTGCGGGTGATACTGGGCAGCTACGGCAAGGCCGCCAGCCCGATTGCCGCACCGGCCGGCCTGAACTACTTCCACGTCCAGCTGGCGCACGGCCAGCGCTGGAGCTACCAGCCGCCGGCCGGCCACACTGTCGCCTGGCTGGCCGTCGACCAGGGCCGGCTGCGGGTGCCGCAACCGGTCGAGGGCGGCCAACTGGTGGTATTCGAAGACAGCGCGGAGGGCGCGATCGAAGTGCAGGCCGAGGGGCCGGTATCGTTCGTGATCGGCTCCGCCGTCAAGCACCCGCACCCGCTGGTGCTGGGCAGCTACTCGGTGCACACCAGCGCCGCCGCCCTGCAACGCGGCGAAGCCGAAATCGCCCGCATCGCCCATCAGCTGCAGCGATAGCACCACTGCTCAGAACTCTTCCCACTCGTCAGCGGGCGCCTGTTTTGCGGGCGGTTTTGCAGGCGGTTTGGCGGACGGCTTCATTGCCGGCAAGGCGGACGGACGTGCCGTGACGGCGCTCCGAACCGCTGCCGCCTTCACGGCGCGCGGCGCCGCGGTCATGCCGGCCGGCTTGCGCGGCGCCGGGCGCGGGACCTTGACGGTCGATGTGGCCAGCAGCTTGAAGACGCTGACGACTTCGCTCAGCTGCGCCGCCTGATCCTGCATCGCCTCGGCCGCCGCGGCCGCTTCCTCGACCAGCGCGGCGTTTTGCTGCGTGACCTGGTCCATCTGCACGATGGCCGTATTGACTTGCTCGATGCCGCTGCTCTGCTCCACGCTGGCGGCCGTGATCTCGGCCATGATGTCGGTGACGCGGGTGATGCTCGAGACGATGTCATTCATCGTGCTGCCAGCCTCGTTGACCAGCCGCGAACCATTTTCCACCTTTTCCACCGAATCGCTGATCAGCGCCTTGATATCCTTGGCCGCCGCCGCGCTGCGCTGCGCCAGGTTGCGCACTTCGCTGGCCACCACCGCAAAGCCGCGTCCCTGCTCGCCGGCGCGCGCCGCTTCCACCGCCGCGTTCAAGGCCAGGATATTGGTCTGGAACGCGATCCCGTCGATCACTGAAATGATGTCGACGATCTTGCGCGACGACTCATTGATGGAGCTCATGGTATCGACCACCTGCCCCACCACATCGCCGCCCTTGACCGCGATGCCCGAGGCGGACTGCGCCAGCTGGTTGGCTTGGCGCGCGTTGTCCGCGTTCTGCTTGACGGTGGAGGTCAGCTGCTCCATCGACGATGCCGTCTCTTCCAGCGAACTGGCTTGCTGTTCGGTGCGCGAGGACAGATCCTGGTTGCCGCTAGCGATCTCGGCGGACGCGGTGGCGATGGTGTCGGTGCCGGCGCGCACCTGCGCCACCAGGCGCTGCAGATTGGCGGTCATGTCTTTCAACGCCTGCATCAGCTGCCCGGTCTCGCATTTGGACTGCACTTCGATCTCGCGCGTCAGGTCGCCGTCGGCCACGTCGCGCGCCAGCGACACGGCCTGCTGCAGCGGCCGCGAAACGATGCGCGCAATCCACAAGGCCAGTATCATGCCGATGACGATGTTCAGCACCAGCAAGCCGATCGACGTCAGCCGCGCGCTATGAAACGTCTGGCTGGCTTGATCGCTGGCCTGTCGCCCGCCGTCGACGTTCAGCTTGACCAGCTTATTCAACTGCTCCGTCATCTGGGTGATGATCTTGGCCGAGGTGCCGGTCGCGACGTCGCGCGCCTCGACCTTCTTGTTCTCCCGCGACAGCGCCATCATCTTCGCGTGTTCGACCATGAACAAATCCCAGCTCTTGCCGAACTGCTCATACAGCGCTTGTTCTTCGGCACTGGAAATGAGCTTGCTGTAGAGGTCGCGATCGCTCTTCAGGACCGCCAGCGTGTCGTCCAGGCGCTTTTCGTAGGTGGCCATGGCCTGCGGCTCGTCATTGAGCAAATGGGCCAGCTCCCAGCGCCGCACGTCGCCGGTGTCGGCGCGCAGCGTCATCACCGCCTGCACACTGGGCATCCAGTTTTCCGCCAGGTCGCTGGAAGCCTGGTTGACCCGGCCCATGGAAAAGATGTTGCTCACGCCTAGCACCAGGGTCAGCCCCAGCACCGCACCGAAGGACACGATCAGCTTGGTGCCGATCTTGAGATCGTAGAACCATTTCATTTTTAACATCCTCGCATGGCCACGGGGATAATCAGTATGCGACCTTGCGCGGCGCAGTACCAGCAGCGAAAATCGCCTGTGTTGCTGGCGCAACAGAGGCGCAATCGCGCTGCTTGGTACGTTACCGTACCGACCAGGCGGCACCTGGCTCCTTAGCATGGCTAGACACTCGAAAGCGCCCCATGCTGAACCTGACCGACCTCCCCCCGCCTGCCCCGCCACCCGAGCCGCCACACTCGCCGCCCCCCGTAGCGCCGGCCCCGGCCAGCTGGCTGAGCACGCTCGGTCCCGGCCTGATTACCGGCGCCGCCGACGACGATCCGAGCGGCATCGCCACCTATTCGCAGGCCGGCGCGCAATTTGGCTTCGGCATGCTGTGGACGGTGCTGCTGACCTTTCCGCTGATGGCGGCCATCCAGATCGTCAGCGCCCGCATCGGCCGGGTCACCGGCCACGGCCTGGCGACCAATATCGGCCGCCATTTCCCGGCCTGGCTGCTGTACAGCGTAGTCGGGCTGCTGCTGGCGGCCAACACCATCAATATCGCCGCCGACATCGCCGCCATGGGGCAGGCGCTGAAGCTGCTGGCCGGCGGCCCGGCGCATCTGTATGCGGCCGGCTTCGGACTACTGTCGATGGCGCTGCAGGTACTGATCCCCTACCAGCGCTACGTGCGCATCCTGAAGTGGCTGACGCTGGCCCTGCTGGCCTATGTGGCCACCGCGCTGGCGGTGCACGTGCCGTGGCTGCAAGTGTTGCGCCAATCGCTGCTGCCCACGCTATCGTCGCAGCCGGCTTACCTGACCACGGTGGTGGCCATCTTCGGCACCACCATCAGTCCCTATCTATTTTTCTGGCAAGCCTCGCAGGAAGTGGAAGACTTGATCGCCGATCCCAAGGCGCACGCGCTCAAGCGGGCGCCGGCCCAGGCCTGCGTCAACTTCCGCCGCATCAAGATCGACACCGTGATCGGCATGGGCTTTTCCAACCTGGTGGCCTTCTTCATCATCCTGACCACGGCGCTGACCTTGGGCGCGCATGGCATTACCGAGATCGACTCGTCGGCGCAGGCGGCGTCGGCGCTGCGGCCCATCGCCGGCGAATTCGCCTTCCTGCTGTTTAGCCTGGGCATCATCGGCACCGGGCTGCTGGCGGTGCCGGTGCTGGCCGGCTCGGCCGCATATGCGATCGCCGGTGCCATGCACTGGCGCAATAGCCTGGAGCTGCAGCTGTCCGGGGCCAAAAAATTCTATGCCATTATCATCGGCTCGACCGGCATCGGCACGCTGCTGTGCTTTAGCGCCATCGATCCGATCAAGGCGCTGTACTGGAGCGCGGTGCTCAACGGCGTGATCTCGGTCCCCATCATGGCGCTGATGATGTTGCTGGTGACACGCCATGCGGTGATGGGCAAGCTGGTGGCGTCGCGCCGGCTGAAGATCGCCGGCTGGCTGTGCACCGCCGTGATGGCGCTGGCCGTGGCGGCGATGTTCGCCACCATGGGTAGCTGAAAGGCGCCGAACTGCGGTAAGCTGTGGTCATGAATATCACACGCGCCACCCTCGCCCTGTTGGCCGCCGCCCTGGCGCTGCCGGCCCTGACCGCCCTGGCCGGTGTCCGGCCCTTCCCCGCCGATGCGCTGCGCGGCAAGATGACCCTGGGCTACTTTCCCGACCTGAGCATCGATGGCAAAGCGCGCCAGTTCTCGGCGGCCGGACGCATCTACAACCGGGATAACCTGATCCAGACCTCGGGCAGCATAGACGGTCAAGATATCGTGGTCAATTACACGGTGGATGGCGCGGGCTATATCAACCGGGTGTGGATACTGACCGGCGAAGAAGCAGCCATGACGCTGCCGACCACGCCGCCCGCGGTTCCGGTGACGCTGACGGTGACCACGTCCGGGCCGCCGCAACCGCGGCCGGTGGCGCCCCCAGCCAAGCATTGATGTGCTCCCCGCCCTTAGCCTACGGCTACCGCTTGCACGGAAAGGGCGGGGATTCCCACTGCTGGACGGCGTCCAGAGCCATGACTTTCACCATCGGGCGACCCGCTTTGGCAATAATGAAAGATTCGCCTTTTGCGGCTTGATCGATCAGCCGAGAGAGGTGCGTTTTAGCTTCGTGTACGTTAAAAGTAAGCATTTTTTCCTCGCATCGCTAAACTAAGTCCTGTTAGCTTAACCCGCACTCAACTTGGACACAGACACCGCGTATGTCCACTTGAGGCAAACGCCGCGTACGACCTTCTAGCGTTGCGATACCCCTCTGATTACCGCAATCATGCCAAGCCGAAAAGAATGCCATCGAATGTTGCCTCGTGTCCCCCCCCATGTTTTGCGCGCACTCCACTACGCTAGAACCATTGCGATTTTCCTTGGCTACGCCGCTATGCGTTCGATCTTGGGCCGCTCGATCTTCCCTGCCTCATGCAAGTCAAACTGCAACTGCATGCCAGCCCACAATTCGGGGCTAGTGCCAAAGGCCGCGGCAAGGCGATACGCCATGTCGGCCGAGATTCCAGCGGCGCCAGTCACGACACGCTGCAAAGTCACGCGGCCAACACCGAGCTGCTTTGCAGCATGCGTGACGGTCGTATCACCCAGATATTCTCTCAGTACCTCGCCGGGGTGTGGCGGATTATGCATGCGAGTCATTTTGAACCTCCGTAAAATTTCACTGATAGTCACAATAATCAACCAGCACCGCGTCTGCACCTTCGAATGAGAACACTACTCTCCAGTTGCCGTTGACTGTAATTGCCCAATGCCCCTTTAAATCGCCCGCTAAGGGATGCAATCCCCATGACGGTGCTGAAAGGTCCTCTGGCGCTACAGCCTGATCGAGAGCGGCCAACTGAAGCCTCAGGTTGACGGCGTGCGTCGCCTGAATTCCTGCTTTACTACCCGTCTCAAAGAAACGTTGTAGCCCGTTATGTCGGAAACTTTTGATCATAGATGAAATTGTATCGCGTATCGATACACGCAACAAGCACTTTGCTCGCTCATTTTTGGTGCTCCGGGAGATCTGTGGGTCACGAGGACGGATGGAATAACCGCCGCTCCCATCTCCATTGCCATTTTGGCTCAAGCGTAAAAGCCATTTCCGCTTGTTCACCGTAACGACCTTTAGCGCAGATTCACATATGTTCGCCATATCAACTATCTAGCACTCATCCAGCCTATGGCTGCCAGAAGGGTGCGTTTCTCACGATTAGCACCCCACACCCTTGGTGTTTCGTTGCATTGTCAGGCCCGCTCTTAATTCAGGGCCCTAGACTCATCCGGTGACACGGACGGTTCCTTACTGCTGAGGTAGGAACAACTTCGATAAGCGACTTCGTGTCGCACATTCCCTACGGTGTTCACCCAGTAGGCCTTCTCACGCAAAACGCGCGCGTGTTTATCCTTCAGCCTGAGCCTAAGCACGCGCACCGTTTGCTGTTGTGATGACTTCGCCATACTGAGCTCGATATCTTTGTACTGTATGGATTCACAGTGCATCAGCGGCCACAGGAAAAGCCAGGAGGCTGCGCCTCCCGCGCTTACATCACAGCCCTGAACGACGGCGTTTTACGCGCTACCGGATAAAAGGTGGCAGGGAACGCTCCGGGCATCGCCAAGAGGCGTTCAGCCTGCCTCGATTCATGCCAATTATTAGCATGAACCAACCAATTTCGAGCTTGAGCTCCCTGCTAAGCCTTGCTGCGCACGCTACCGTCCAATCGCCGGAAATCCGCACTGCGGGCCAATGCCTGCAATGGCTTGAGTAATTCCGGCGGCGGGCAAGTCAATTTGCGCAGATTCAAGTCGAACCAGCCGGCGCTGGAAGTCACCCGCGCCGCCAGCACCTCCTGCCGATAAAACTCATTGCGCAAAATCATGCGGCTGCCGTCGTCGGATAAACCGGCCAGGCTTAATTGCACGCGTATCTCGTCGAGCAGATGCACTTCCTTGAAATACTCCACTTCGTCTTTCATGACGACCGGCCCCAGGCGTAGGCGCATGAATTCCGACATGGTGAATCCGCAACTGGAGAAATACATCATGCGCACATCGGCCGATTTATCCAGATAAGCGGTATTGCGCATATGGGAGTTAAAATCCATATCGCCCCAGCCTGCCACCAGAATTTTCTCGTACATGGTTGATTCCCGTTGATTAAATAGCGCTGTTTTTCAAGCCCAGTACTTCGATTTTCTCGATGCTAGGCGCGCCAGTGAATAACTCGCCGGCTTTCGCCATCAATGCTTCGGCAATCCTGCCATTCAAATGTGCCTGGCGAGCGGCTTCCGTTTCAAATGCGTCGAATACGCCGAAAACCCGCTCGCTCAATTGCAGCGCAAACCAGATCGGCGTCTGTTGTTCCTGATTTGCCAATTCCAGGCCGGTTTTCAGAAATTGCGCCACGGCGGCTTCCTGGCCGGGTTTCGCTTCAAATCGGGCGAATAAAGCGTGCTTGATCATGACAGTCTCCATTTAAAAAAAATCGGTAATCGCGCTTGCGACAGGGTCAACTTTACAACCCTCCCTGCCCCTGCGATACTGGCGTAATTGACATCCTTGGTATCGATCTAGCCATCATGAATATTACCGTTCTGGCGCTGGAAGGCGTGTTCGATACCGGCCTGGCAACGGTGCTGGACGCTTTCGGCACCGCCAACGAGCTGGCGCCCATGCTGGGCGAGAACGCGCCGCGCTTGCATGTATCGCTGGTCGGCGTCCGCCCGCAAGTGTCGAGCGCGCTCGGTTTCGGGGTGCCGGTGATGGCGCTCAGGGATGCGCCGGCAGCGGACCTGATCGTGCTGCCGGCCATGGGCTACAAAATGCCCGTGCCGCTGACGCAGGCGCTGGCGCGCGACGATGTTGCAGAAGCAAAAACATTGCTGCGCGACTGGGCCGGCAGCGGCAAGCGCATCGCCGCCGCCTGCATCGGCACGTTTCTGCTGGCCGAGGCCGGCTTGCTGGACCACCAGGATGCGACCACCACCTGGTGGCTGACGGCATTTTTCCGCCAGCGCTACCCGGCGGTGCGGCTCGATACCACGCGCATGATCGTCGGTTCCGGCCAATTCATCACGGCCGGCGCCGCGCTCAGCCACCTGGACATGGCGCTGTGGCTGATCCGCCAGTCCAGCCCGGAACTGGCGGCGCTGGTGGCCAGCTATCTGGTGGTCGACCGCCGGCCATCGCAATCGTCGTACATTATTTCCGACCACCTGGCGCATGCCGATCCGCTGATCGCCCGCTTCGACCGCTGGGTGCGCGAGCATATGCAGCAGGGTTTCCGGCTCGATGAGGCCGCCAGCGGCCTGGCCACCAGCAAGCGCACCCTGGCACGGCGGCTGCAGGAAGTGCTGGGCAAGACGCCGCTGGCCTATGTGCAAGATTTGCGCATCGAACATGCCGTGCACCTGCTCAAGACCAGCGCGCACAGCGTCGAACAGATTGCCGGCCTGGTCGGCTATGCAGACGGCGTGACGCTGCGCACGCTGCTGCGCCGCCGCCTGGGCAAAGGCGTGCGCGCGATCAAGGCCATGTAATCAGAGCAATAGCGAGGCGGCGATGGCCCACATGACCACGGCAATGATGCTGTCGAGCACCCGCCAGGCGGCAGGACGGGCAAACAGCGGCGCCAGGTAGCGCGCCCCCAAGCCCAGGCTGCAAAACCAGGCCAGCGAAGCGAGCATCGCGCCCCAGGCGAAATACAGGCGGCCAGCGGCCGGCTGCTGGCCGCCGATCGAGCCCAGCAAGATGACGGTGTCCAGGTACACATGCGGATTGAGCAGGCTGAAAGCGAGCATCGCGGCGATCACGGCGCGGCGGCTGGGGACGCTGGCGGCATCGCCGGCCGGCATGGCAGCGGGCTGCAGTGCCGCACGGGCGGCGCGCCAGCCATACCATCCCAGGAAGGCGGCGCCGGCAATTTTCAGCCACAGCAGCAGCACCGGGGCTGCGACGATCAACTGTCCCATGCCGGCCACGCCGGCGGCGATCAAGACTACGTCGCAGGCGACACAAATGGCGATGCAGCTGAGCACGAACTCGCGCTTCAAGGCTTGCCGCAGCAGGAAGGCGTTTTGCGAGCCGATCGCCACGATCAGGCCGCCGCCCAGTCCGAAACCCTTCAAAAATGCCGCTACTTGCATGACGCCCCCTTATGTGGATGAGAGGCCAGCTTAAAGCGCGGGCAAAGATAAGTATAATTAATATTATTTGCCAAATATTAGAGTCTCTAATGAAGCAAGTGGATTATCGCGGCCTGGCCGCGCTCGATGCGGTGATCGACTTCGGCAGCTTCGACAAGGCCGCTGCCGCGTTGTCGATCACGCAATCGGCCGTATCGCAGCGCATCCGCATCCTGGAAAACGGCGCCGGCGAATTGCTGATCATCCGCAGCCAGCCGCCCGCCGCCACCGCGGCTGGTCAGCGGCTGATAGCCCATTACCGCCAGGTGAAACTGCTGGAAGCGGCGCTGGCACAGCGCCCCGGCGCCGGCATGGAGCGGCCGGCAATCGCCATCGCCATCAACGCCGACAGCGCCGCCACCTGGCTGCAGGAAGCGCTTGCGCCGCTGCTGCAAGCGGGTCACTGCCTGCTCAACATCCTGATCGACGATCAAGAGCATACGCTGACGATGCTGCGCGAAGGCCGCGTGTTCGGCTGTGTTACCAGCGCAAGCAATCTGGTTGCCGGCACCACGGCCACCCCCTTGGGGCGGATGCGCTATCTGTGTGTAGCCAGCCCGGCATTTGCCCGCCGCTGGTTCCCGGACGGCTTTAGCGCGGCTGCCGTGCAGCAGGCGCCCGGCATGAATTTCGACCGTAAAGATGCGCTATTGACGCGCTTCATCGCGCATCGTACCGGCTATAGCAGCCGCTACCCCTATCATTGCCTGTCCAGTTCGGACGGCTTTGTGCGCTTTATCCTGGCCGGACTGGGCTATGGCATGCTGCCGCTGCAGCAGTGCGCCGACGCCATCGAGGCCGGCAGCATGCTCGACCTGACCCCGGGCGACTGGCTGGACGTGCCGCTGGTCTGGCATGCCTGGGATATCCAGACGCCAATGACGCGCAGCTTGACCGATCATATCGTCAGTACCGCGCGCCGCTGGCTGATACAGTGACGGCGGCAGTGTCGGCCGGCACCGAACGCGCGATCAGGTATAGCGCGCTGTAGTAGCTGCCCAGCACCAGCAGCGCGGAGGCCGGCAGCGGCGCATGGAATTTATTGAATGCCAGCGTGGTGTCGGACACCAGGAACAACAGCGCGCCCAGGGCCGCCAGCCAGCTGCCGCGCGTCCCCAGGCTCAGCGCCCGCGAGGCGGCCTGCGCCGTCATGCCAACCAGGCAAATCATGTAAGCGAGCACCGGCATGCGCAAAGCCGCGCCTATCGCCGGCCACAGCACAGCCAGATTGACGCCACTGAGCAGTAACAACAGCAGCAGCGGCAGCCACTTGCCGAACAGCCGCACATCGCGGCTAAAGGCGCGCAAGAAAAACAGATGGGCGATCAGGAAACTGGCCAAGCCCAGTTCAAAGCCCAGCGGCAGCAGCGTTTCGGGCAGCATCAGGCACACGTCGCCGCACAGCGACAGGGCCAGCCCGCGCAAAATCGCTGTGCGGTAGGCCGCGCCTACCGGCAGCGCCGCGCGCCAGACGCTATACCACACCAACGAGGTCGCGACGGGCTTGAACAGGTAATGTACCCAAAGCGCGTCGCCCCCTAGGCTAGCTCCGGCAATCGCCAGGATGGCGGAGAGGATTAAACCCAGCGTGATCCAACGGTTCATAGTCATAGCTGTCTTGTGGTTATAAGTGTGGGGGATCGACTTGCTGGCAAGCTTGGCGTACGCGGGCTTCCCAGGCAGCGCGCTCCGGCTGGAAACGGTAGACCGGCTCGCCCGGCCCCAGCTCTTGCAGCGCGCCGACGCGCTGGTACAGATACACCACGGTCCAGGCCAGCGTATTGGGCGCAAACTCCCGTACCAGCCGGAAGCCGGGATGGCGCAGCTGGTAAGTCGTGGTGCTGACCAGCGCGTGCTCGGGCAAGACACGCGCCAGCCGATCCGCCAGCGCCGCCATCAGCGGACCGAAGCAAGTGCTGTAGATGAAGACCAGGCTGGCATCGCTGAGATCGGTGTCGAACATATCTTGCTCGATCAGGCTGATGCGCTGCTCCAGCTTGAGCAAATGGCTGAGGGGCGCGTGCTTGCCGTTGGGCAGTTGCAACGCTGTACTGGCGCCAGGCTGGGCAGGCAGGCTGTGCAGCGCCTGGTCGCGCAGCGTCAGCAACTGGTCCAGCCGCTGCTGCGCCATGCGATGCCGATAGCCCAGCCATTCGATGCCGACGCAGCGCTCGAACGGCAAGCTCAGCGCGGCCGACATCACGACCTTGCCCAAGCCGCTGCCCAGGTCGTACATGGCGCCATCGCGGCGCAGCAGCGGCGCGATGGCGTCGAAATAATTGTCCAGCTCGTAGCGTTGCAACTCGCCGTAGATCATGCCGCCATCCTGCACCACCCAGGCGCGGATTTCAGCGTCGGAGATTTGCTTGAGCGAGCGCAAGCCCAGCGCACGCTGCTCCGCTGCGCTGAGCTCAGGCAGCAAACCCTGCGGCTGTATGCCGGCCGGTAGCGCGCCTATGATGGCATCGGCACAGGGCCACAGCCGCTCGATCAATTCATCCTGGCGCCGGGTGTCACGCAGGCAGGCGCGCAGCGCCAGGCCGACCTCGATGAAGCCCAGAAACGGCGAACCGGGCCGCGCCTCCAGCCTCAAGCGCTGATGCAGATCACCGCCCTGCAACTGCTGCAGCAGGGCTTCCAGGATGTCTTCGGCGTGACGGAACTGCGTGACCGGCGCGCGCTCTGGATCGCTGCTGCGGTAGGTAGCGTCTGGCTGGCTCATCGGCGGGCATCAATGATTGCGATGCCAGCAAGAGTAGCGGACTCGGGCCGCGTGTACAAGTGCCGGCGCCAATTAACCTGGGCGCTCCTTGCCCCCGTTGCTGCCGCCTTTGGCCGGCTGCTGCCGGCCAGCGGGCAGCAGCGCAGGCTCGGGCAGCCAGCGGTGCACAATGGCCTGATAGCTGCCGTCGCGCTTCATGTCGCGCAAGGCGGCATCCCATGCCTGTATCACCGCCTCCGGCGTGCCTTGGGAGAAGGCGAAGTTAACATCCTTCACGCCCAGGGGCGCCATCACTTCCAGCGCCGTGGGAGCCAAGCCTTGACGGCGCATCGCGCCGCTGATGATTTCGTCGCCGTCAAGGAGCAACTCGAAACGGCCCGCCATCAGCATGCGCACGGCGGTGTCTGAACCATTGATTTCTTCCTTCAGGTTATAGCCCGCGTCGCGCGCCAGCTTAATGAACACGCTGCCGCGCCGCGCACCGGCGCGCAAGCTGCGCAGGCTGGGATCGCGTGCACGCAATGCCGCGGCGCGGCTGCGCAGTGCGTAGCAGGCCATATGCAGTTGAAACACCGGACCAATGGTGCGCAGATAGCGGTCGCGCTCGGGCGTGCGGATGATGGACAGCAGCAGCACGTTGGGCTCCTTCTGCGCCAGCAAATTGGCGCGCGCCCAGGGGACGACTTCGATGCGGTTGGCATCGCCGATGCGGCGCTGCACTTCGCGCGCCATTTCCACCACCAGGCCGGACGGCTGGCCGCCCTCCATGAAGCTGATGGGACGGCTTTCCATGGCATAGATCCGCAGCGCAGCCTGGTCCGCGGCGCAGGCTGCACTCCAGGCCAACAATAGCAAGAGCAATCCGCATAGCGCGTTTTTCATTTGATTTTCACCCTGCAAAATGCAACTCCCGCCCTGGCGCCATGGCTGGCGCATCGCCGTGCTGAAGATATTACTCCTTGGGCACAGGCCGGCGTGCAGGACCGCTACAATGCAGCCATGCAAAACAAACTCCCCAAATTCCCCGGCCCGCTGACGGCGCGCGGTGCGGTGCTTGCGGTACTGCTATCGAACCGCGACCAGACCGGCGCCGAACCGCTGCAAGGGCGCGTCACGCTGGCGGCCATCGTCAAGACGCTCAAGCGCAAATACCACTGGCCCATCGAAGCGGCCAGCTTCCCCGCCAACGTCCCCGACGGCCGGGCGACCTGGGCCACGGTCTACAGCCTGCCAGCGGAGGTGATCGCTGCCGCCTTGGATGCCGGTGGACGGGAGTGGCTAAAGAGCCGCGCACCAACGGCCGCGCACCTTAAGCCTTAAGCGACTACTGACGCTGCTGTGTACGTGACTTAACATCGCGCTTGCCACATATTCCGTACAGTGACAGCATGGGAACTGTGCAAAAAAGTCGCAAGAGCTACGCGCTGTACCGCATGCGGCTCGCCATCGAGCGGGGTGCTCAGGCCGAGTCAGCCGTGGCACAAGAGAAAAGCCAGCGCTGGGCGGTGGCATGGGGCATGCTCGCGGGCATCCGCCTGCCTGGCTCCAAGCCGCGCCTGCGCCGCATCAATCTGCACGGCGCGATCGGCTAGCGCGAGGCCATCCCCATCCCCGTCCTCATCCCTTACTCAGCCGTCGTCGGGTCGATTATTGCCCGCACTTGCGATATGCGATTGGCAGGGAAGCCGCCGCGCCTTGCATGCTCGCGCACCGTGTCTTCGTCAGGGGCGTTGTAGATGCAGTAAATTTTGTCGTCGGTCACGTAGCTATGGACCCATAGTATCGATGGCCCCAGATCGTTCAGGACGCTGCAAGACTTGGCAGAAATCCCCTGAAGTTCGGCCGCGGTCAGTTTCCCGGCGCCGGGAATTTCACGTTCAATGACATATTTTGGCATTGCGTCACTCCTCCTGGTTGGCACCTGGAACGGCATTACTGGCCGACATAGCCGCATGCATCCGGGCGCTGCTCTAGCCTGGCATTTTCGGAAAAATCGAACATAGCGTAGTAAATTTTCCGTTTTACTTTTCCGTCACCGCGCGAATAGAATTCTGTCGAGCACGCGGGTGTAGTCAAGCGCTGCAATTAGCGGAGCAGTAGCAGTTTCACTCCCTGGTTATTAACGCTCGCTCACATCGCTACCGCTATTACTCAGCGCGCTGGTGCAGCGTAACCCGCCCCTCACGCCTAGCCGTCAAGTTAACGATTGATACCCAAGCTACGAGTTACGCGGGATAAGCGACCTGTGCTACTTGCATTGGCGCTATGCCCTATGTCCGCCATCGCTCCGCCCTGGCTGGCTAGGTCTTGGCCTGACATCATTTTCACTACTGCCATCGAATGCGGACCGCACCTTCATTGTGACCCAAGCGTGCTAGCCCCACGTAAGCCCCGGGAAGGATGGCGCTGAAGCTTCGTTGAGCTTCAGCGTCACGCTCATCCCTCACTGAAAAAATCTCCAGCACGTTGCCGTCACTGAGCGTGCCATCAAGGAAAAATGCAATGCGCAAGCTTAGTCTGAAAATTGGTACCCGCCTGGCAATCGTCTTGGCCACCTTGAGCGCCACCTTAGTGATCACTATCGCTATTGGCATCACCATGCTGGGCCGGGTCAATGATAGCACCCGCGTCATCGTTGAAGAGCAATTGCCCAAGGCAGCGCTATCGGCTGGCGCCAGGGAAGACGTCGGCAACACGGCGCTTGCCTTGGCCAAGCTGGTCTACATGCAAAGCGACAGCGAGCGGACAACGCAGTTTGATCGTATCGACGGCGCGCGCAAGGCACTCGATGACAAGCTGGGGTTTCTGCAGCAGCATGTCTTCCGGCCCCAGGGTAAGCAATTGCTGCGCAAGGCGCAGGACCTTGATGCCAAGTATGCAGCTGGCGTCGCACAGTATCGCAAACTCGTGTTGGACGGCGCGATGACCGATGCCAAGACCTATCTCCATAGCGAACTCGATCCGGTGCAAAATGCCTACCGTGATGCCTGGCACGACATGGAAAATTTCTATAAGGATGTCATGGCAGAAGGCAACGCAAGTGCCGCGCAAACCTATGCCGAAAGCCGCAGCCTGATGGCTGGCCTGGGACTTGCGGCTTTGCTGTTCGCCATCGCGCTGGGAGTCTGGGTGACGCGCTCGATCACCGCTCCGCTTGCCAGGGCACTGCAGATTGCGGGCACCGTTGCCGCAGGCGACTTGAGCAGCCACATCGAAGTCGACACCAGCGACGAAGTTGGCCAACTGCTGCAGGCACTCAAGCGCATGAATGCCAGCCTGGCCAACATAGTGGGCGAAGTACGCAGCGGCACTGAGGCGATCGCCAGCGCTTCAGGGCAGATCGCAGCCGGCAATCTAGACCTGTCTTCGCGCACCGAGCAACAGGCCAGCTCACTGGAGGAAACCGCTTCGTCCATGGAAGAACTGACTTCTGCGGTGCAGCAAAACGCAGACCATGCGCGCCAGGCCAAGGACTTGGCAGTGACCGCTTCCAGCCTGGCCAGCAAGGGCGGAGAAGTAGTGTCTCAGGCGGTCGCCACGATGGGCGCCATCCATGCATCGTCGCAGCAGATCGTCGACATCATTGCCGTGATCGATGGCATCGCGTTCCAAACCAACATCCTGGCGCTGAACGCGGCGGTGGAAGCGGCACGTGCTGGCGAGCAGGGGCGCGGCTTTGCGGTCGTGGCAACGGAAGTGCGTAACCTGGCCCAGCGCTCGGCCGCCGCTGCCAAGGAAATCAAGGCGTTGATCGACAATTCCGTGCAGCAGAGCGACGCTGGCAACGAGCTGGTCCGTCAGGCAGGCGCGATGATGGAGCAGATAGTCAACAGCACGGCGCGCGTCACCGGCATCATGGGTGAACTTGCCAGCGCGGCCGGCGAGCAGACTGCGGGCATTGAGCAAATCAACAGGGCTATCAACGAGCTGGACCATGTCACTCAGCAAAACGCTGCCCTGGTCGAAGAGGCGTCCGCCGCGGCGCATACCATGCAGGACCAGGCAGAGAACTTGGCGCGTTCGGTCAGCATATTCAAACTCGATCCCATGGCAATGGGAACGGGCGCCGCCAACGCCAATAGCCCCGCCCCTCGCGCTAGCCGGGCGCCGCTACCGGTCAGCATAGCCCCCGCGGCTGGCATCGCCAGCAAACCGGCCAGCCGCACCAGGTCCATTGCACTGTCACCTCAGCAGAACGCGGAATGGGAACGTTTTTGAATTCCTGGCTCCTACCATCGACGACCATGCTGCCATCACTGGGGCCGATATTCTTTCATTGCGGGGCGACCTTGGATCGCCAGCCAGCGATGCCCGCCGGACGCAACAGGCAAGCAGAGCTTGCCATACGTCGCCAGCATCGGTGGCATCATATATACTCATATTTGAGCAATTAAGAACTCAAACGATGAAGCCTAACTACAAGCCGCCTTTCGTAACGTTCTTAAAAAAGCAGCGCAAGCCATTCCAACTGGTGATTGAGGATGCAGTTGAGGCGGTCTGTGCTACCCCCAGCATCGGCGAGGCCAAGACTGGGGATCTTCAGAGTATATGAGTGTATAAATTCTCACACCATCGCCAGCAGTACTTGATCGGTTGCGCGGCAAACCTCGTCTTTCAAGGCGGGGGCAAGAGCGCGGACGGCAAAGCCGTCCTTGCCTTTGACTCTAGTGCGCAGTCTGCTGTTGTTCGATGTACTGGCGGATAACTGCAATGGGTGCTCCACCG
>FSZM01000066.1_pt1 | contig 25334 bp, 22 predicted proteins | sample 1638831 | NCBI WGS metagenome assembly FSZM01 (sample SAMEA3914813, study PRJEB12502) | metagenome | biome: forest; material: soil | place: Canada | collected 2011-07-07 | depth 0.3 m
GAACAGGACCGTGAAACAACTCTGCGCCGATGATAGTGCTGCAACCAGTGTGAAAGTAGGTTATCGTCAGGCTAGTTATATGAAAAACCCCATCAGTGACCTGGTGGGGTTTTTTTTCGTTTACTTCGCCATCAGCAGCCAAGTGCTGCGGCCGCAGACAGCGCATGCGCTGTTCTTGCCGCCGATGACGTCTACCTTGCCTGATCAGATGCGCACAAATTCAAGCACTTACGATGATGTGGGGGTCTGCACATGGACTGCGCTTGAGGCGTAATCCGGCGCCTCGTTGTAGTAGCCGATGAAGGCCTGGGGCGGGGGGGCGTCGCCCAGCAGTTTTTCCTCGTTCGCGGCCATTGCGCCGAGCAGCGCCCTGAGCTGGCCGCCATGGAGCTGGCGTGCCAGGCCCAGCGAGTACGGTATGGTTTGCGTCACGGTGATGAATTTGCGGACCCAGCCCCGCGCCCGCTTGATGCGCGAATAGTTGTATTCGATGCCGGGGTACACCACCAGCGGGTTGCCCGAAATATGCAGGATGCAATGCATCGCCAGCAGCAGGGGGTTGTCGTATTTGACGCACTGGTGCAGCACTTCGAACAAGTTCCGCTGCTGGCCGTGCTGCTGGCCCGGTGCGATGTCGTAGTGCAGATAGCGGATCGTCCCGGGGAGGATGTTGTTGATCGCGTCGATCTCGGACGCGGACAGCTCGTCGCGCCAGGCGTCGCGCTTGATGCCGGCATTGAAGCTGCTGGTCTGCTGCATATTCGTGGCGTTGCCGTACCAGCACACACCATTGAAGGTCGATTCCATCAGGATCTGGTCGAACTCGATGCCCAGCCAGGCACACAGATGCGCCATCGCGCGCCGGTTCATGACGTGGAACGACTCCAGGTCAACGATGCGGATATGGTCCTGGCGCAGCTTGTCGAACAGGCGGTACAAATGGTGGCAGCTGTCCGCGTAGATCTTCGCTTCCAGGAACAGGCTGATCGGCGGCACGGTGGACCAGTCGCGGCCCATGCGCAGGCCGTGGATCTTTTTCCATGAAGTCCAGTTCTGGCGCGGGTCGCGCGTCATCGCGATCAGGTAGAGGTCGGGGAAGTCGGAGGCGACGACGTCGATTTCCTGGCGTGCATGGGGGTGGTAAAAGATATATTTGACCTGCGACATCTCGTGCCGTCCTAGGCAGTGGCCGTAGGCCACATGCAGCAGGATGAAAAACATTTTACGGCTCAGTTGCTGCCCCGCCTGGTTACAGAGCGCGAGCAGCCGGCGCTTGAATTGGGCCGGGTCGACGATCAGGTTTTGCTCGCCATGCATGCCGAAGCGGCCCGTGGTAATGCCGCTCATATTGCCGAAATATTCCTTGGACGAGTCGAAAATGCCGGGACAGTGGGCGATCAGGGCGTTGATTTTCTGTTCCAGTTCTGCCGCGCCGACGGTTTCCGGCAACCACGAATACAGCGCACCGCAGCGCGGCAGCGTCAGCACCGCGGGATGGCTGTCGAACAGGCTGTGCACGAACAGCGAGCCGCCGCGTCCGTACGGGTGCGTCACCAGCAAATTGATGTGACTGAGGGTATCGAGTTGTCGCTTCATTGTTTACCCTGGAGCATGGCTATCCTGATACGCGGCCAGGTCGTCGGCACAGTCGACTTCGCCCCATACGCCCCGGTAGGGCAGGGCGCTGATGGCCAGCCGGCCGGCGTCTATGGTACGCTGCAGCGTGCCGGTCATGTGCATGCGATCGCGCTGCGCCGGCGTCAGCGCTTCCCGGATCCGCGCCACTTCGCTCCAGCCCTGCGGGGTGAAGCGCAGCAAGCCCATGTACTGGCCCTGGATTTGTTCCACCGTTTGCGGCTGGTTGCCGATCTCGGCCAGCGTACCGTCGGCGTGCAGGCGGAAGGTTTCCGCATCGAGCAGCGGATCGCCGAAGCGCTTTTGCCACAGTGCCAACCAGTCGGGCGAGTAGGTGATGGCCAGCGCGGCCGGCGAGGCCATCAGCGAGCGCACGGCCGATGCCTCGTAAAAGATGTCCGAATAGCTGACGATGCAGGGCTCGGCCGCCAGCCACTGCCGGGCGCAGCTCAGCGACGTCACCATATTGCTGTGCTGCCAACGTGGATTATGGAATTCGGCGTCGGCGCGCCCGCTCAGCAGCTCGCGCCGGTAGCCGGTGACGAGGCCAATGTCGCTGATGCCGGCCTCGCGCAGGGCCGCCAGCTGCCATTCCAGCAGCGGCTTGCCGCGCAGCTCGACGAGGCATTTGGGACGCTCGTCGGTCAGGTCTTTCATGCGGCTGCCGCGTCCGGCGGCGAGTATGATGGCTTTCATCGTGTCGACCTATCGTGTCCAGTTGCAGCGTGACGCTGTCGGGTGGCGCGGTGCGCCGAATGCATGGGCCCGCTCATGTGCCAAACAATTGCTGCAAACGTTGCATATCGTCCGGCCGCCATGCCGGCTCGCGTTCCGGGTGCCACATCCAGCCTTCCCACGGCAGGCTGGCGTGCCGCAGCGCTTCGATGCTGCCGTCCGGCGCCGTCGCCGTCACCGTGAAATCGGCCGGGCAGGTGCTCAACGCATAGTGGTGAAAACTGTTGACCTCGGCACACAGCTCGCCGTGCAGCGCATGGCGCGTGGCCACGTGCCCGGCCACCGGCCTGAGCGTGGCGCCGGCCCACACGCCGATCAATTGCATGCCGTGGCAGATACCGAGCAGCGGCAGCGACCGTTGCTGCGCGTAGTCCAGCAGGTAGCGTCCGGTGTCGTCGCGCTCGCGCGCTTCGCCCACGTCGTTGCCTCCGGAGAGGAGCAGGGCACTAGGCCGCACCTGCTCCAGCCAGGCGTGCAAGCCTGGCACACCCGTGCCGTCCGGCGCCAGATAGGCATTGGGCACGGCCACAGGCAGGTAGCCGGCGGCGCTCAGCCACCCGCACAGGCGCTGGTCGAGGGCGTCGCGCCGTTCATTGCGCTCCGGCAGCAATTCGACCCGCTGGCTGACGCCGACGACTTTCACGACAGCACTTCGACGCGGCGTCCGGCGCAATCGATATGCAAGCGCCGTGCTTGCGACCATTGCGTGAACAGGGCCTCGCCCGCGCCGATCACGGCGGCCAGCCCCAGTTCGTTGGCGCGGATCGCCATGTGGCTGTTGACCCCGCCATATGCGGTGACCAGGCCGGCGATCTGGTTGGAAAACAGCCAGTCGTAGCCGGGATCGGCGCTGGGGATGCAGACGATCGCGCCGGCCAGCCGGTCGCGCCGCTCCGGCCCGACGACGGCGGCCGTCACGCTGGCCTGGGTGATGAAGTTGGGCTCGCACTCCGGCACCAGGAAGGACCATACGTCGTCCGGCTTGGTGATCAGCGGCGGCAGCCATAGTTGCCGGGTTTCCTGGTAGCGCGCCTTGCCTTCGGCGATGGACTGCGCCAGCACGGTTTTCGGCGCATCGGAGCCGGAATACAGTTCACGGATGCAGGAAATATTCGCGTAAGACAGGTCTTGCTCGCTGTAGCCCTGGCTTTCGCCCCACACGCGGAACAGGGACAGGGCGTCGGACAGGTTGCGCGAAAAGACGAACTTGGCATATTCGCGCAATTCGATGCCAGCTTGCAGGAACTCGAACAGGCCCACCACATCGGACGACAGGCCGTGCTGCTTGAGCAGCTCGGCGATGGTACGCATCTGCGGCAGGCTCAGGCGAAACGGCTTGCGGGGTTCCGGCGCTTTCTTGCTGCGTTTTTGCTTGCCGCCGAAGTATTTTTCCGGCGCCTCGTCGTAGCGCGGCGACAGGATGTCGTAGGTGCCGGGACGCAGGTGGCCGTAGCGCGACAGGAAGCTGGCCCGTTCCATGCTGCCCAAGTCGCGCGAGAGCTGACTGCTGACCGTGTTCAAGCCGTTCATGAAGCTGTCGTAATCGTTTTTCGTGAAGACGCCGACGGCGACCAGGGACTTGAGCATCTGCACCGCGATGAAGCCGGCGCGGGCCAGGCCGGCGAAGGGCAGGGTGCCGTAGCGCTTGCAATCTTCCAGCAGCCAGTAGATGCGCGAAACGGGATCAAGGTCGGAGCTGAGCACTTCTTCGCGGCGCGCGATCAGTTTATTGAGCTTGGCGGCGTCGTCGCGCCACAGGCCGTTGTCGGGCGCGATGATGCGGTTGGTGAGCAGGCGCAGGCAGTCGCTGAGCTGGCTGCGGTCGTTTTCGCTAAAGCCGGCGGCGGCCAGCACCTGCATGCGCTCGGACAGGTCCAGCGTGTAGCAGGACAGCACGATTTCAAATTCGATCTTGTCGTGCAGCGTGGGCGCGGCGACCAGGCGTTCCATGTAATAGTCGACCAAGCGGTCGGCCAGGCCGCCTTTGACGTCCTTGGGCACGAAGGAGTTGAACGACAGGCGCACGTCGATATACGGCTGGCCGGAAAAATTGACCAGCAGCGGGAAGCTGCGCAAATTGCGGTAGCCGTAGTTATTGCGCTGGTAGGCCCAGATGGCATCGGTCACCAGTTCGCGGTACAGCGACAGCGCCAGCGGCCGGGGACGGATGCCGATGATTTCGGCCGGATTCCAGTCCGGCATGATGCCAAATACGGTGGAGCGCCCGCGCAGGAAGGGATGGGGTTGCTGCGCGGCGCGGATCTTGTCGGCCACGCGCTGCAATTGCTCGTGGTGCTGGGCATCGGCCACGCTCTGTTGCATCAGCAGCGGCCGCGCTTGCAGCAGATACAGGTCTTGCTGCGGCCCGGCCAGGGCGAATTCGATGTCCAGCGGGCGGCCAGGGAACAGCGCTTGCAGCTCGTCGAGCAGGGCCAGGATTTTAGCCATCTCCGGCGGCACTTGCCGGGCGCAGCTGCTCGCCACGAAGGTGCGGCTGGCACCCAGTCCGCCCGTGACCGCGGCCGTGTTGGCACCCAGGGTATAGTTGATGACGCGGTAGGGCGCGCCGGTGCCGGGATCGTGGCTGAAGGCCACGCCGGACATGGCCACCTGGGTCAACATGGACTGCACCAGCACTTCGTCCTGGGCTTCGATGCCCGCGCCGTAGGAGGCCAGCACGGTGCCGATGGCGCTGCGCAGCGCCGCCTGACCGCACACGTGCAGCACCGACGCGTAGTGGCCGGCCATGGAGGCGCTCGCCAGGTCTTCATTGTGCGCGCTCGAGCGCACCGCCAGCGCCTCCATGACGCCGAACTGCGCCGCCAGGTGGGCCAGTACGGCGTCGGCGTCGGCCTGCCAGTCGCCGGCGCTAAAATAGGCCAGCGGCGCGATGCTGGCGTGACGCAGTGTCGCGCCCAGCGATGCCAGTGTACGGGCCTTGGTCGACAGCGTAGGGGGCGCTTGCATGGCCGCTTCCATCGCCGTTAAGCCGGTGTGCGCGCGACCCAGGCGCGGGTCAGATAGCTGGCCTCGATGATCTCGATGCCTTCGATGCGGCGCGCGACCCAGTCCATGAATTGGGCGAACTTGTCGTCCCCCAGTTGCACGCGCAAGTCGTTGACCGAGCGCCACGCGCCCAGGTAGCGTTCCTGCGTGAAGGGCACCGTGTGGCGCGATTCGATGTAGGCCACTTCGCTAAAGCGCCCGCAGCTGGCCAGGCGCTCACTGAGGTTGTCAGTAAATTCGGAGCGGCCCGAGGAAACCCGCTTGATGGCGCCGCCCATCAGGGTAGCCAGGTGGGCTTCGATTTCCAGCAGCAGCGGATTGTTCTCGATGTAGCGCGGATTCCACAAGGCAGCGAAGGTGCCGCCCGGACGCAGCACGCGGATGAATTCGGCCGTGCCGAGCTCGAAGTCGACCCAGTGGAAGGACGATGCCATGGTCAGCAGGTCGGCCGAGTTCGCCGCCAGGCCGGTCGCTTCGCCACTGCCGTTGTGCCAGGCGATCTGCCGGTTGCCCGGATGATACTGGCCGCGGCCGCGCATGTCCGCGTTAGGCTCGACGGCCGTGACCGAGCGCAGTCCGGAGCCGGCCAGCATGCGCGTCCAGATGCCGGTGCCCGCGCCGACGTCAACCGCATCGATGGCGGCCGGCGACTGGCCGCTGGCGCCCAGGATGGCGCGCAATACCATGGGGGCATAGTCTGGCCGGTAATCAGAATAGTCGCCGGCCAGGCCGGTGAAATCGCCATGTTTCATTGCTCACTCCGTTCTTATAATTTTAAGTTGAGTTGCTCGATGACCTGGGCCAGTGTGTCAGCTTCCGTCATGCCGGCAAGCCAGTCGATGCGCACGTCCGGCGCTTGCGGCTCATCTACTGCAACATCGAAACCTGCGACATGCTGCAAATCGTCGCGCGCGGCCCGCTGGTAAATTTTCTTGGGGTCGCGCCTGAGCAGTTCCTCCTTCGGCACCTGCAGATAGATTTCCACGTAGCCGGGAATATTGTTCCGGTTCCATTCGTGCACTTCGCGAAACAGGGAGATGGTGGCGATCGCCACATCCATCCCCTGCGCGGCGATGCTACGGCACAGGCGGGCGTAGCACATGGCGAGCTGGCGGCGCTGCTCCACGGTGTGCAGGTCTTCGGCGCCCAGGATGGCGCGCAGTTCGTCGCCGTCCAGCATGACGACGGGGCGCTCGCTGGCGCGTAAATGGGCGACCAGCCTGCGGCATAGCGTGGTTTTCCCGGCACCGGACAGGCCGGTGATCCAGTAGACTGCGTTGGAGGACTGCACGATCATGGGCCTCGCTGTAAGTGGATGCCGCGCCGCCATCGGCTAGGCCAGCATACGCCTGGCAGCGCGACGAGACGGGACAATATGGAAATTATCAATTTAGTATTGTGAAGTCAACAATCTTTTGTTGTTGTGAGCTAACAGCGAGTGGCTTAGCCTATGACGCAGTGGGCCAGGTGTTTGGGATTGACGGCACGCAACATGGGGCCCAGGCCGAACAGCTGGCGCACCAGGCTCAAGCTGCCTCGGTAGACGCGCCAGCCGCCCAGCGAACTGACGTACAAATAGCCCTTGGTAGTCACGCGCCGTTCCTGGTGGCAAGCTTGCAGCTGGGCCTCGGTCAGACCCAAGGTGGCATTGCGCATGATCTTGTCCAGCGCGCGCAGACTGTTTTCCAGGTTACGCCGCGCGTTCTTGTCGCTGGAAATATTGTCGTCGTGCCAGCGGTATTGCGTGATGGGCACGGGGGTATAGACGAAGTTGCCCTTGAAAATCAGGCGCACGAGAAATTCGCGGTCCTCGCAGGTGCGCAAGTCTTCGTCGAACAGGCCGATCTCGACGGTGGCGGCGCGCGATAGCATCAGGCTGGACGGCTTGATGAAATTGCCCCGCACCAGGCGCGGGAAGATGCTGCGGTCCAGCTCCAGGCAGGACGAGCCGGCGATCGGCCGCCCGAACTTGCGCGACGGATTGTCCCAAAAGTCGTCGTACAGGCGCGGCCCGACCACGCCGTTCACCAGCAGGCGGCCGGCGCCGTAGACGGCGGGCGCGGCCGGAGCCAGCGCAGTGGCGTCCAGCAGCCGTTCGAGGTGGTCGGGTTCCCATACGTCGTCGGCGTCGAGCAGGGCGATCCAGCTGCTGCTGGCCTGACGGATGCCGACGTTGCGGGTGGCAGGCAGGCCGCGATTGCTCTGGTCGTGCAGGCGCACCGGATAGGCCGGGCGTTTGCGCGCGATCCAGTCTACGATCACCTGGTGGGTCTGGTCTTGCGAACCGTCGTTGATGACCAGCACCTCGTCCGGTAGCCGACTCTGGCGCGCGATGCTGTCGAGGGCGTCGACGATGAAGCCGGCCGCGTTGTAGGCGGGGATTACCACGGAAACACTGGTCGTCATCAGATTCTCCCGATTCAGTCGTATGGTGTCTGCAACACGGTCACGCAGATCTGCTGCAGCACCATTTTGTTGGACCATTGCTTACTACTTATCGCCAGGCGGCCACCGCGTCCTCGAATACCGCATGCCTGGGCGTGCCCATCCCCCTCTACCGGGCCGTCAGGCCCTCGCGTTCGCGCCGCCAGCACGGCGCCGCCGTGGCGCAGCTGGCGGCCACCAGGGCAGCCTGGACGTTAGCTGCGCGCTGGAAATCCTCGCGTCCCTGGAAAACCCGCACCACGTCGCTCGCCCGTGCCATCGCTTGCACTGGCATGCCGATGCCAGGCCAGCTGGTGCAGCGCCCTATGCTCCGCGACGCTAGCCTGTTGCCCAGCTTCTCGTTCGTATGCATGCAGCTCCCTCGATATAGGCCACAGCGGCTAGATTCCTGGCATGGGGCGGCGCGGCCGTCATCACTTGCCGCGGACCCAGTAACGCAGCAAGTGACGGGTATAGCTCAGGTATTGCAAGCCGCCGGGCAGCAGCAGGCTGCACCAGTGCCAGGACAGCGCTTCGCGCCAGCGCCCGCCTTCCAGCGCCCGCACGGAATGGTGGTGCTGGGCCGCGCCCATGCGGCGTCGCACCAGGCGGGTGATGTCGGCCGGCAGCCCGGCCGCCAGCATGCTCTCGTACAGCGGCAGATAATAGTCGACATAGGCGTCAGACTGCGACAAGGAGCCCTTCGTGCAATGGACGCGGAAGGTGGGTTGCTCCAGCGTCAGCACGCGTTTGTGGTCCATGATCAGCTTGAACGCCAGCCAAGTCCATTCGGCATAGGGGCGATAGTCCTGGAAGTAATCGACGCCGATGGTGGCCGAGCGAAACAGGGCATTGCCATTGTTCAGCCAATTGGCCACGAACAGGCTGGCCAGGGGCTGGGCCGGCACTTCCGCCAGGTGCGAGTACAGCAGCTCGTCCTGGTTGTTGAAGTTGCGGTAGGTGTTGGTCACCACCAGATCGGCCTGGGGCGCGGCGCTTAGTGTGGCCAGTTTCAGGTCGGTGGCGCCGGGCAGGTATTCGTCGTCGTCGTCGACAAAGGAAAAATAGGGCGTGGCGACCAGCTTGCGGCCTTCCAGGACGGCGTTCGGCGCCGACGGCATCTCCACGTAGACGTACTGGACGTCCGGCTGGGCCTGCAGCCAGGCGCAGATGTCGGGGTCGTAGCGGTTGCCGTTGACGACGGTGATGATGTGGACCGCAGCCTGCGACGAGGCGCGTATCGATTGCACGCAGCGCATGATTTCCATGCGGCGCGACAGCTGGGCCGTGGTTGGCACGATGACCGTGACCTGCGCGGGGGCGGCGGTATCTGGGCTCGTCATGGGATCAGGCCGGCAGTATCTTCAGGCGTTGCAGGCAAAAGCGTTCGGCACTGTTGGGGCGGGCGCTCAGCCACCACAGCGTGACGACGGTGGCGACGTAGACCAGCGCGCCGGCGCCGGAATCGAGCAGCAAACGGGCCAGCGGCGCCAGCTGTGCGACGCACTGGTCGACATGGCCGACGGCGTAATACATGACGGCGACGCCGCAGATGGGGCGCCACACCGTGCGCAGCACTTCCGGCCAGGCGAAATGCAGCAGGCGCTTGGTGGCGCTCATTTCCATCAGCACATCGACCAGCTGCGCCGTCAGGTAGGCATAGCCTGCGCCGACCACGCCGTAGCGCTGCATGAAGAAATACAGGCTCGGAAACAGGATGGCCAGGTAGCAGGTCTGGACGATGGCCACTTCGTGCGGCCGGCCCAGCGCCAGCCAGACCGAGGCATTGTTGGTCTGGGTCGCGGTGATGGCACCACTGATGGCGAGGATGGCGATCAGCGGCACGCCGTCCAGCCAGCGCTCGCCCAGCATGGCGCGCACCAGCGGCTCCGAGACGGCGGCGATGCCTATGCCGATCGGCAAGATCAGCAGGGTGATGATGCCCAGCAGGCGGAAATAGGAGTGGGCGATCAGTTGTACGTCGGCCATCTGCGAAAAACCGGGGAAGGTGACGCGGTTGATCGGCGCCACCAGCTCCGTCGATGGCAGGTTGGAAATTTCGTAGGAAACCGTGTATACGCCCAGGACCGAGGCGCCGAAGCTGCGGCCGATGAAGAAGGTGCAGCCGTCGTGGCGCAGGAAGCCGAGGCCGTTGTTGAGCAGCATCCACTTGGAAAAATGGAACAGCTCGCGCCACGCGGCGAGCGACAGGCGCGGCCGGTAGGTATTCATGTGGTAGCTCAACCAGACGCTCACCGCCCGGCCCAGGAACATGCCCATCAGCAAAGCCCAGTAGGAGCGCAGCGTGACGGCCGCACCGATGGTGACGGCGAAGGTGGCGACGCGGCGGGCGAAAATGAAGATGAATTCTTGGCGGAATTGCAGTTCCTTGCGGAAATTGACGATGCCGACGTTGTTGAAGGCACTCAGGCAATAGATCAGCGCCAGCACCCACATGACGGCGCTCAGCCGCGGTTCGTGGTAAAAGCGCGCTGCAGGCAGCGCCAGCGCCAGCATGGCAAGGGCGCAAAACAGGCTGATGATGACGTTCAGCGTCCACACCGTGTCGTAGTGGCTGCGGCCGGCGTCGCGTTTCTGGATCAGGGACAGGTCGAAGCTGAAGCCGCCGAGCACGTCGAGCATGCCGCCGATGGCTGTCGCCATGGCGACCAGGCCGAAGTCGCTGGGCAGCAGCAGGCGGGCCAGCAGCAGGGTGCTGACCAGGCCGATGCAGCGGTCGGTCAGGCGGGCCGTAATCATCCAGATGATGCCGGTCCCCATGCGCTGATTGATAATGGTCATCGGCGGGCCTGTGGGGCGGAATGTGCAGTAAAGGTACTGCTCAAGAAAATCTCCGGTGGCGGCGCCGGCGAGCTGCCGAAGCCTGTGAGATCAAGCTTTTATTAAAAAACTAACTGATTGTCAATAAGTAATGATAATGATTCTCGTGGAACGGCTGGGCTACGTCAAGCTCGATGTGCCGCGGTGAGACAAAATTGTCCCTAGACCCCTGGACAGATATTTTTCAGACATCACAAGGAAGCAACATGGATCAGCCTGGGTTCTGTCGCATCAGCTGAAGAGGCGCCGATATCGGCTGGGCTGCGATTTCCGAAAAAGGGATAAATCGACATGCCGAGCGTGAAAGGGAGGGGGAGTCTGATCGACCCGAGCCCAGCATGAAGAACTATGGGCGAGCGATGACTGGCGCTCCGCTACCAGAGCAGGAAACAACTCTGCGCCGACGATAGGGCTGCAAGCGCTGTGAAGTGGCTGATAAAGTAGCTGATAAAGTAGCTGATCGTCAGGCTGGTGATATGCCCCCAGCAGCCCAGAGCGCGTTCCAGATCGCGCTCTGGGCCGGTGGGGGATGTTGTCGTTTACTTCGCGATCAGCACCAAAGTGCCGCGGCCGCAGACACTGTAGGAGGTGTTCTCGCCGCCGATGACGTCTTCGCTGCCTGGCGTGCGGACCTGGTTGGCGCCTTCTGCCCAGCTGCAGGTGTCGGTGACGCGGTACCAGATCTTGCCGTTGCCCGGCCAGGGCAGCACGAAGTTCACTTGGGCGCTCCAGGCGTTGTAGGCCACGTAGATCGCGGAGGCGCTGTCGCCGAACTCGCTGCCATCGATGCGCCAGGCGATCGCGTGGTTGTTGCTGTCGTTGAAGTAGCTCGCATCGGCCACCGCGCCGCTCGGCGCGAACCAGCGCAGCTGCTCCATCACGTTGCCGTTGTTGTCGACGCTGGAGTAGAAGTTGGCCGGCCGTAGCGCCGGGTGCGCATTGCGGAAGCCTATCATGCCTTTGGTGAACGCCTGCAGGTTGTTCTGGTCGGTGTTCCAGCTCCAGTTCAACCAGTTCGCCGTCGAATCCAGGTTGTAGGGATTGTTGTTGCAGTTCAGGCTGCGCAACGCTTCATCGCCACCGACCATCATCGGCACGCCGCCCGACACCATCATCAAGGCCAGTGCGTTGCGCACTGCCTTGCGCTGGTCGGCGGCGATGCCGCCCTGGTCCCAACTATTGTTGTTGTCTTCGCCGCCATCGCTCGGGCCATAGGGCCAGGCCTGGTTGTTGTTCTTGCTGTTGCAGCTGTACAGGTCCTTCAGCGTGAAGCCGTCGTGTGCAGTGATGAAGTTGACCGAGTTCCATGGCTTGCGGCCGTCGTCGCCATACAGATCGCTGGAGCCGGCGAAGCGGGTCGCCATCTGGCCGGTGGTGACGCTAACCGAACCCAGCTCGTTCTGGCTCTGGCGCAGCGTATCGCGGTAGATGCCGTTCCATTCCGACCAGCCGCTGGGGAAGCCGCCCACTTGATAGCTGTTGCCGCCGATGGCCCACGGCTCGGCGATCAGGTCGACGCCGCTGCCCCCTGCTGCCGGACGCGGCGGCAGTTCGGCGACGATACGGTTGAGCGCGTTGGCGCTGTCCATTTTGTCGAAGTTGTAGCAGCCGTGCTCGCAGGTGTTGCCCAGCACCGAGGCCAGGTCGAAGCGGTAGCCGTCCACGCCCAGCGTGTCGCGCCAGTAGGCCAGCGAATCGACGATCAGGTTTTGCGCGATCAGATTGTGGGTGTTGTAGTTGCCGCCGACACCGGTGTTGTCCCAGGACGATTGCATGTCCGAGGTCAGCGAGTAGTAGGTGGGGTTGTCGAGACCGCGCATGCCGTACAGATTGTAGGTGGTGGTGTCGCTTTGCGACCAGGCGCCGCCTTCGCCAGTGTGGTTGTAGACCACGTCGATCAACACCTTGATGCCCTGATCGTGGAAAGCTTTGACCATTGCCTTGAACTCGCGTGTCGGGCCGCCCGGCGTTTTATCGTAGGCATAGCGGCGGTCGGGGGCGAAGTAGTTCAGCGTCATGTAGCCCCAGTAGTTATCGCCGGTATCGTTGCTGGCGTTGACGTCGTTGGTGTCGTTCTGGGTTTCCTGCACCGGCAGCAATTCCACGGCCGTGACGCCCAAGCCGGCAAGATAGGGGGCCTTCAGGCCGGCGCCCTTGTAGGTGCCGCGGTAGGCTGCCGTGATGGCGCTATCGTTCATGGTCAGGCCGCGCACATGGGATTCGTAGACGATATCGTCTTTGAAGGCGCGGGTGGGCTTGCTGCCTATCGATTGGCTGTCGCCCGACAGCACCATGCCTTTCGGCGCGACGGTGCCGTTGTCGATATTGCGGTACAGTGCGCCGCTGGCGTAGACGGTGCCATCGCTCATCGACGCGGTGGTTGGATCGTGGCTCAATTCCAGCGCATACGGATCGCTCAGCAGCTTGTTCGGATTGAAGCGGTTGCCGGCGGCGTCGACGTCGCTGACGAAGCCGGTGGCCGTGCCCTTGGTCCAGGCCGCGTTATACGGCCAGTTCGGGCCCCAGGCGCGGTAGCCGTAGTAGACGGTGCCGCTGATGCCGTAGCCGGCCAGCGCGCTGGCCGAGACGCTGGTGCTCCAGATGTTGCCAGCGCCCTGGGTCATGACGATGCGCGCGCTTTCCTGGCTGCCGCTGGCCGCGCTGTACAGGTATAGCTCGACCCGGGTGGCGCGGCTGGAATAGAGCTTGAAGTTGACGTTGGCCTTGGTGGCGTCATAAGCGGCGCCCAACTGGCTGGCATTGATGGCGGCGCCCGCTGGCGCGCCGGCGAGGGCGCAAGTGAATAGGGCGGCGAGGGCGATACGACTAAGCTGCATGGGTGTCTCCGTTCATTTTTATAGTGGGGATGCACTGCTGGTCGTGTACTTTAGCTACGAGTACCTGCTTGAATCTACGCCGCTATGATGAGAGTGTCAACGAGGAGTCGCAATTGTTACGTAGTTTTATTACTGCATTGCCCGCTTGCCAGTGCGGGAAGGGTGGGCTTGTGACGTATTGCAACGGGCGCGCACAATCGCTGTGCAGCCATGGGATTGGGTTGTATTATGAATCGGTGTTCAATCTACCTGAGGAATATCCATGTCAGAAGCAAAAAAATATCGTCTGGTGACTCGCAGCGACTTTGATGGACTGGTGTGCGCGGTTTTGCTCAAGCACCTGGACATGATCAATGACATCTTATTCGTCCATCCGAAGGATATGCAGGATGGGAAGATTGCGATCAGCGACAACGATATTACGACCAACCTGCCATTCGTTTCCGGCGCGCACCTGGCATTCGACCACCACCTGTCGGAAACCATCCGCAACACGGGCGAGCGCAAGAATCACGTGATCCATCCGGATGCGCCGTCGGCCGCGCGCGTGGTGTACGACTATTACGGCGGCCACCAGGCTTTCCCGGCGTCGTGGGACGAGATGATGGTGGCGGTGGATAAGGGCGATTCGGCCCGTTTCAATGAGCAGGAAGTGCTCAATCCGCAAGGCTGGGATTTGCTGAACTTCCTGATGGATGCGCGCACCGGCCTGGGCCGCTTCCGCGAGTTTCGTATCTCGAACTACAACCTGATGATGGATTTGATCGATTACTGCAAGAACCACACGATCGATGAAATCATGGCCTTGCCGGACGTGATGGAGCGCCGCGAGCTGTACTTCGAGCACAGCGAAAAGTGCAAGGCCCAGATCCGCCGCTGTGCCACGGTGCACAAGAACCTGGTGGTGCTGGACCTGCGCAACGAGGAGGTGATCTTCGCCGGCAACCGCTTCATCATCTACGCGCTGTTCCCGGAGACGAATATTTCGATCCACGTGCTGTGGGGTTTGCGTAACCAGAACACGGTGTTCGCGACCGGCAAGTCCATCCTGAACCGCACTTCCCAGACCAACATCGGCGCGCTGATGCTGGAATATGGCGGCGGCGGCCACGAGAATGCCGGTACCTGCCAGGTGGATAATGAGCGTGCCGAGGAAGTGCTGGCGGCGCTCACTGCGCGCATCAATTCCGAAGGCTAAGCGGCGCCACTGGGAATAAAAACGCCATGTGCGCATGCGACGATGTTAGCGTCGCATGCGCACATGGCGTTTTTTCATTGCGGTCGAGCTTGCGCTCTAGGCTGATTAGAATTCTTGCTCAGGCAAGGCAATCTGATTGTCGACGCTGAACTGGTAGTCCTTGAACACATGCTCGGCGCTGAGCAACTGGTATTCGCCGTCCGGCTTCTTGTGCGTGGTGTCCTTCAGGCGATAGGTGTAATGGCCGCAGGTCCAGCAATTGAAGTTGCGCATGTGGGTGCACAGGCAGGTCTTGTCCATCACCACGACATTCTTCTCGTTCGGATGCGCCGCGATTTCGCGGTTGTAGGAGTTGATGTAGGCGCAGTTGCCGGTCGCATCCAGCAGGTAGCCGTAGGATTCGCAGCCTGGACGGGTGCCGGCGCCGATCGCGGGCGTGCTCTTGAGCATGCGCATCGGGTAGCCGGTCGGCGAGATGCCGTTGACGATGATGTCGTCCTCGGTGGCCTTGATGTATTCCTGCTTGACCTTGGCCGGCAAGCCGCATTCATGGGTGATGGTGAAGCGGGTGGCCACCTGCACGCCCGCGGCGCCGGCTTCCAGGAAGCTGACCGCGTCGCTGCCGGTGAACACGCCGCCGGCCGCGATCAGCGGGATGTCCAGCTGTTCGGCCTTCAGGTAGTCCAGCACTTCCTTGGTGATGGTCATCAAGTCATATTCGGCCCAGTCCATGCCAAAGCCCAGGTGGCCGCCGGCCAGCGGGCCTTCGACGATGATGTAGTCGGGCAGGCGTTCCAGCTTGGCATTCTTGCGCAAGAAGATCTGCAGCGCCCGCACCGACGACACGATGATGCCCAGCTTGGCGTCGCGGAAGCGCGGATGATCGGCCATCAGGGCAAACGAGCCGAAGTGCAGGCCGGCCGACAGCGTGATGCCGTCGATGCCCGCGTCCAGGGCCGCGTTCAGGCGGGTGCGCAGGGTTTCGCGCGGGCCGTTCATGGTCAGCTTTTCCATGCAGTTGACGAAGACCAGGCCCGGGCCTTTTTTCGCTTCCATGGTGCGGCCGATGTGCAGGCGCTGCGCCTCGGCCAGGCGACCCAGGTCGAACTGCACCACGGCCTTGTCCATATTGTTGATATTGAACTTGTAGAGCTTGGTCTTGTCCTTGACGAAGGTGGTGTCGAAACGGCGGTCCGACACGTCTTCCACCATGGCGTCGGAAATATGGCCGATGCCACCCAGGCGGGCCGCTTCCAGCGCCAGGTCCGACGTCGAAATATCTACCCCCATTCCGCCGACCATGATGGGCACATACTCGTTTTTGCCAAATCGCAGGCGGAAATCATCAACACGTTTCATTGCTATCCTTAGACTACCGAGGTTGGTCGCTGGGCGCTGCGCCCAGGTCTGTTGCGGTCGCGCGGCAGTACGCTTATGGAGCATGGTGCTTGAACCATTCTACTCCAGGAGTACTACAGCTTTATGACGGCGCGGCCACTTGCGCGCGCCGGGTGACGGGATCAGTCGCGGAAGTTGTTGAACTCCAGCGGCATGTCAGGAACATCCTTGCGCAGCAGGGCCATGGCGGCCTGCAAGTCGTCGCGCTTGGCGCCGGTCACGCGCACCGCCTCGCCCTGAATGCTGGCCTGAACCTTCATCTTGCTGTCTTTAATGACGCGCACAATCTTCTTCGCGGCATCGGATTCGATGCCGTTCTTGATCTTGATCACTTGCTTGAGCTTGTCGCCGCCGATTTTCTTGATGTCGCCGTCTTCCAGGAAGCGCACATCGACCTTGCGCTTGGCCAGCTTGTTGGTCAGCACATCGCGCACTTGCTGCAGCTGGAAATCGGAATCGGCAAACGCGGTCAGCTCGTTTTCCTTGTGCTCAACGCGGGCATCGCTGCCTTTGAAATCGAAACGGGTGGAGATCTCCTTGTTAGATTGCTCGACGGCATTCTTCACTTCGATCATATCGGCTTCGGAGACTACATCAAACGACGGCATGGTGATTTCCTTTTCGTGTGGCAAGCAGCGCGCCTCAATCCGCGCCGCTACAAAGGATGACATTTTAACGGACATCGGGCGCGCTGCCGCCATATAGCCGATGGTTTTTTGCCTGTTTCACTCTATAATCGACAAAATTATTCGATTTTGCCATGCATCCACAGTCCTCGCTTCAATTCGATTTCCCCCTGCAGTCCCTCAACACGTTCGGCATCGCGGCGCGCGCGCAAGCCTTCGCGCACGTGGTTTCCGTAGAGCAGTTGCTCGGTATTCTTGCCGAGCCGTCGCTGGCGGCCCTGCCGCGGCTGGTGCTGGGCGGTGGCAGCAACTTGCTGCTGACGGGCGACTATGCCGGACTGGTGCTGCACATTGCGCTGCAGGGCCGCGAACTGGTGGCCAGCGACCAGACGCATCATTATGTGCGCGCGGCCGCTGGCGAAAACTGGCACAGTTTCGTGCAGTGGACGCTGGAGCAGGGATGGGGCGGCCTGGAAAACCTGTCGCTGATCCCGGGCACGGTGGGGGCGGCGCCGATCCAGAACATCGGCGCTTACGGGCTGGAGCTCAAGGATGTGTTTCACAGCCTGACCGCACTCGATACCGCCACCGGCGCGACGCGCGTGATGGATGGCGCGGCTTGCCGCTTCGCGTATCGCGACAGCTTGTTCAAGCAGGACGCGGGCAAGGGCTTGATCATTGTCGACGTGACACTGGCGTTGCCCAAGCGGTGGCAGCCGAACTTGCGTTATGCCGAGCTGGCAGCTGCCGTCGCAGCGCAGCAGGGCGTGCCGAGCGCGCGGCTGATTGCGCAGACCGTCATTGCGATCCGCCGCCGCAAGCTGCCGGACCCCGCCGTCATCGGCAACGCGGGCAGCTTCTTCAAAAATCCGCTGGTGTCGTCGGCGCAGTGCGCGGATCTGCTGGCGCGCTTCCCGGCGCTGGTGCATCATGCGCAGCCCGATGGCAGCGAGAAGCTGGCGGCCGGCTGGCTGATCGATCAGTGCGGATGGAAGGGGCGGAACCTTGGTGCGGCAGGCGTGTATCCGCAACAGGCGCTGGTGCTGGTGAATAACGGCGGCGCGACCGGCGCCGATGTGGTGATGCTGGCGCAGGCGATCCAGGCCGATGTGCTAGCGAAGTATGGCGTGCGGCTGGAGCCGGAGCCGGTGTTCATCTAAACAGCGGGCAAAAAACAGCGGGCAAAAAACCGCGACATAAAAATGGGGGCGGCCACGACGTCGGTCAAAGGAAATCGTCGCCGCTCCCCGTGTTGACTGCGATCAGCCGAAGTGGCAGACGTAATCCAGCGTTTCCAGGGTCTCGATATCGAAGCCGCTGTTGGCGGGGACGCTGAACTGCTGACCGGCGCCATAGGTGTGCCATTGCTCTGAGCCGGCCTGGCGCACCTTGCATACGCCGCCGATGATTTCCATGATCTCCGGCGCGCCGGTGCTGAAGGTCAGCGACGATGGAAAGATCACGCCTATGGTTTTCTTGCCGCCGTCCACGAACAGTACCGTGTGCGAGACGCATTTGCCGTCGAAGTAGATATTGGACTTCTTGACGACGCTGACTTGGTCGAATTGAATACTCATGTTGCGCTTCCTTGATTTAGACGTGAAGGTCGCCCGGCAGGTCGGCCGCGTTCACCACGCGGTTGCGGCCGTCGCGCTTGGCGGCATATAAAGCCTGGTCGGCCAGCTCGATCAATTTCTCCACGCTGGACTTCGGCGACGGTAGTACGCTCGCCACGCCGATCGACATGGTGACGCAGGACAGTTCCGTGGTCGCTTGCGGATTTTCGATGGCCAGCTGTTCCAGGTGTCGGCGGCATGACTCGGCCACGATCAGTGCGCCGGCCAGTTCGGTCTCCGGCAGGATAATGACAAATTCCTCGCCGCCGTAGCGCGCGGCCAGGTCGGCCGGGCGCTTGAGGTGTTCGGTCAGCACGGCCGCCACTTTTTTCAGGCACAAATCGCCCGCCTGGTGGCCGAAGCTGTCGTTGTAAGATTTGAAGAAGTCGACGTCGCACATCATCAGCGTCAGCGGCTTCTTGTCGCGCTGGCCGCGCTGCCATTCGAGCTGCATGGTCTCGTCGAAGCGGCGGCGGTTGGCGATGCCGGTCAGCGCGTCCAGCGCCGCCAGCTTTTGCAGTTCGATGTTGGCGTCGGCCAGTTGCTTCTGGCTCTCGCGCAAGAAGTGGAAGGCCTGGTCGCGCTGCAGGCGGCTGATGTGCGCGCCCGAGTGGTAGCGGATGCGCGCCAGCAGTTCCAGCTTGTCCGGCAGCTTGACCATGTAGTCGTTGGCGCCGGTGGCAAAGCTGTGCGCCTTCAGTTTCGGGTCTTCCTTGGCCGACAGCACGATCACCGGTACATGGCGCAACGCTTGCGCCTCACGATAATGATTGATCAGCGTGAAGCCGTCAATGGTCGGCATCACCAGGTCTTGCAAGATCACGGTCGGCTGCAGCTGCAGCGCGGTGGGCAGCGCCTGCGTGGCATCGGTCACGTAATGGAATTCGATGTCGGGCTGGTCGTTCAACATGCGCCGCACGGCTTCGACGATGATCAGCTGGTCGTCGACCAGCAGCACGCGCACTTTGTAATTGGTCAGGACCGGTTCCTGGTCGGCCGGGATGGCAATTGCTTCGGACATCGGTTTCTCTTGGTTAGGTCAGGACTTGCCGCCCAGGATGCTGCGCAGGACTGCGGCGATCTTGTGCAGCGGGAGTATCATCTGCGCCGCATCGTTTTCCGCCGCCGCGCGCGGCATGCCGTACACCGCGCTGCTGGCCTGGTCCTGGGCGATGGTGGTGTGGCCGGCGCGGCGCATCGCCAGCAAGCCTTCTGCGCCATCGCGGCCCATGCCAGTCAACAGCACGCCGACCGCTTCGCTGCGCCAGTGTTCGGCCACGTTGTTGAAAAAGACGTCCACCGAGGGGCGGTAGGCGTAGTCGCGCGGTGCTGCATCGTACCGCAAACGATAATGTTGATCCAGTTTTAAGTGGTCGTTGCTCTTGGCGATCAGTATCACGCCGGCTTGCAGTTCGTCGCCGTCTTCGATGGCGCGCACCGGCATCTCCACCTGATCGCCCAGCCAGCGGGCGAAGTTGTCGGCGAAGTTCTCGTCGATGTGCTGCACCACCACCACCGCACAGCCGCGCGGCGGCGTCCAGCCGGCCAGCAGCTTGGAGATGGCCATCGGGCCGCCGGTGGAGGCGCCGATGGCCAGCAGCGAAGTGACGCCGTTGTCGCGCGGCTCGCAGGGCTCGCTGCCGGCCTCGCCCGCCTTCGGCGTCATGGCCTGGCTGCCGCCGCTGTGGCGTATCAGCTTGTCCATGGTGCGGATCTTGGCCAGCAGTTCAGCCTCGCCGCTGGGATGGTCCTGCAGCACCGGCGTGGCCGTCACGTCCAGCGCGCCGGCGCCCAAGGCGCGGAACACCTGGTTGACGTTGTCCTGCGGTCGGCCGGTGACCACCAGGATGGCGCACGGACTGCGTTCCATGATCTGCCGGGTCGCTTCGACGCCGTCCAGTTCCGGCATGTTCAGGTCCATCAGGATCAGGTCGGGGCGGTTGTCGGCGCACATGCGCACCGCCTCCAGCCCGGTGCGGGCGATCCACAGCACCTGGTGCTCGGCTGTGCTGGCAACCACGCGCCGCAGCGCTTCGGCGGCCATGGCGACATCGTTGGCGATTGCGATCTTCATCTGCGGGCATCTCCGATCAGGTCCGTCACCGCGTCGAGCAGCGTCTCGTCGTGGAAGCTGCCCTTGGTCAGGTAGTAGTCGGCACCGGCCGACAGGCCGCGGGCGCGGTCTTCCGGACGGTCTTTGTAAGACACTATCATGACTGGCAGTTTGTGCAGGTGTATGTCCTTCTTGATCAGCGTGACCAGCTCGATGCCGTCCATGCGGGGCATGTCGACGTCGGTGATGACCAGGTCGTAGTCGCCGCTGCGTACCACGTTCCAGCCGTCGATGCCGTCGATGGCGATATCGACCTGGAAGCCGCGTCCCTGCAGCAGCTTGCGTTCCATTTCGCGCACGGTCAGCGAGTCGTCCACCACCAGGATGCGCTTCATCTTGCGGCGCTCGGCCAGGTCGGCCTTGGCCAGCTGGTGCAGGCCGCCTTCATGCAGCAGTTTGTCGATCGACAGCAGCAGGTCGGGCACGTCGAGGATCAGCACCGGCTCGCCGTCGTCCAGCAGGGCGGCGGCGGAGATGTCGCGCATCTTGCCGAAGATCGGGTCGATGGCCTGCACCGCCAGGCTTTGCTCGCCGCGGATGGCGTCCACCACCAGCGCATAGCGGCGCGCGCCGGTGCCGACCACCACCACCGCCAGCTCGCCGGCGCTGGCGTCCATCTCGCCCAGTTCCAGTACCTGCGCGGCCGAGACCAGGCCCAGATGTTCGTCGCCGTCGTCGAAGAACTGCTTGTTTTCCAGCGTGTGGATGGCCGACTGCGGCACCGTCATTACCCGTTCGACCTTGACGATGGGGACGGCGTAGGCTTCGCCCTTGATGTCGACCACCAGCGCGCGCACGATCGATTGCGTCAGCGGCAGTGTGATCGAGGTGCGAAAGCCGGCGCCCAGTTCGGATTCGATCTTGACGGTGCCGTTCTGCTGGCGGATGGTCTCGTGGACGATATCGAGGCCGACGCCGCGGCCGGAAATCTCGGTGGTATTTTCTTTCAGGCTGAAGGCGGGCAGGAACAGGAACTCCAGCAGTTCCGCGGCCGACAGGGAAGCGGCCATCGGCGCGCTGGCCATCTTGCGTTCGACCACCAGGTGGCGGATTTTTTCGAGATCGACGCCGCGGCCATCGTCGCTGATTTCGATACTCAACATGCCGGCCCGGTGCTTGGCGTCGAGGATGATGGTGCCGGTCGGCGCCCTGCCGGCGGCGATGCGCTCGCTGGCCGATTCCATGCCGTGATCGACGGCGTTGCGCAGGATATGGTTCAGCGGGCTTTCGATGCGGGCCAGGATGTCGCGGTCGACCAGCGTGTCTTCGCCGAGGATCTCCAGGTGCACTTCCTTGCCCATGCCGCGCGCCAGGTCGCGCACCATGCGCGGGAAGGCGTGTACGCCGTCGCGGAAGGGGCGCATGCGCAGGGTCAGCACTTCGTCTACCATGCCTTGCGAGACGGCCAGCAGGCGGCGTTCGTAGGCTTCGATGTCGGCGATGTGCTCCAGCACGAACTGCTTCAGCGGATGGGTCTTTTGCAGCGCCAGCAGCGACTTTTCTTTCAGGCTGGCGTCGCCGATGTTGGAGATCGCTTCATGCAGCTGCTCCACCAGCGAGAACAGGCTGCTCTGGTTGCGCTTGAAGCGCTGCAGGTTCTGGATGAAGGGATGCATCTGGTGCGCATTGATGCGCGATTCGCTGGCCAGCGACAGCAGCTTGTCGAAGTTTTGCGCGCCCTTCAGCGGGGCCGGCGCGCGCGCCGGGGCGGCGGCCGTCTCTTCGGGCGGCGCAGCTGGCGCTGCGTATCCGCCGGGCGCGCTGATAGGCAGCTCGCCCGGCGGATACGCGGCGGCCGGAGTGGCGGCGGGAGCTTCGGCCCGCAGCTCCACTGGCTCGGGCAGGAAGGCGATGGTGGCGATGGCGTCCAGCGTCTTCTGGATCTGCGCCGCGTTGGCGGCCAGCCAGGCTTCGGCGCTGCTATCGTCGAGGCGTGATAGCTGCAAAATCAGGTCGACGCCGGCCAGCAGCACGTCGACGCGGTTGGGCGTCAGTTTAAGCTTGCCGTGCTGCGCGGCGATGAAGCTGTCCTCCATGCCGTGCGCCAGCTGCACCACCACTTCCAGGCCGACGATGGCGGCCGCGCCCTTGATCGAATGGGCGGCGCGCATCATGGATTCGACCGCGCCGGCATCGCCGCGATGGCGCTCCATCGCCAGCAGGCCTTCGGTCAGGATCTGGGTCTGGCTGTCGGCCTCCATGCGGAACAGGTCCAGCATGGAAAACTGACTCAAATCACCTTGCTGGTCCTGGCTCATCGTAAGGTCCTTGCGAGTTGGTAGCCGATCAGTGCCGCATCGAGCACGCCGATGTGCATGTCCTGGTGCGCGACCACGCCGGAGAGGAAGCGGGACAGCCCCTTGTTGATGGTGGCGGCCGGGGCCTGCACCGCACTGCTGGCGTAGCGCACGATGCCGTGCAGGTCGGCCACCGGCAGGGCGAAAGCCTGGTCTTCCCATTGCAGCACCAGCAGGCGCGCGAAGGTGTGGCGGCCGGTGGCGGCGACGCCTTCGCTGTCATCGATGCCCAGCAGCGCCGCCAGCGATATGCACGGGTACAGCGTGCCGCCGACGTTGACAATGCCGCTCAGTGCGCGCTGGTCGCGGTGCGGCAGGCGGTGCGCCCTGGCCTGCGGCGCCACCGTGACGAACAGCGTGGTCGGCAGCGACAGCCATTCGCGGCCGATGCGAAACACCAGGCAGGAAGCGTCCAGCTGCGCGCTGTCGCCGCTGGCCTGGCGGAAGTGGGTGGCCCATTCCTGCTTGTAGCCTTCGCCGACCGGGCGTTGCAAGTTGCGCTGGGCGGCGCCAGCGTATACCTCGCAGTTGCGGCAGTGGACGTGCTGCTTGAGCTTTTCGCAGCTCTGGTCGCCGATGACGCCGATGCGATTCCAGCAGTCGTCGATGGCGTCGGCGCTGTGCAGCGCGAGCGGGGTGGAGTAGGGGGTAGTCATGCCGGGTTGTCCTTAGGAGGCCTGCTGGCGCTTGTAGATGCGCGCTGCGCGGGCCTTGAGCGCGGCGGCGCCAGCCGGATCGCGGTTGGTTTCGGCCAGCAGCGCCAGGTGGCACAGGGCGTCGTAGTGGTCGGGCTGCAGGTAGATGCAGCGGCGCCAGTAGTCTTCGGCCAGCGCGCTGTGCTTAGCGTGCTCGTTCAGCAGGCCGAGAATGAAGTACGCTTCGGCCGAATCGGGAAACCTGGCCAGGTGGTCGCGGCATGTGCTTTCCGCTTCGCGGAACTGGCCCTGGTCGGCCAGCTTGCGGGCCTGGGCCAGCAGGTCCGGCGTGACGGCGACCGGCGCTGCAATGCTGGCGCTGGCGGGCGTGGCGCGCTGCCGGGCAGCGAGCGGCGCGGCGCTGGCCACCTTCACCGGCGGCGTGCGCACCGGCCGCGCGGCGCCCGGCCGTGGAGCGGCAAGGCCGTAGGGACCGGCGACGGGCAGGGGGGCGCTGGCGGCGCTGCGCGCGGCGGCCGATTCCTTGCGCAGGCCGAACGCCTGCGCATACTGCAGCGGCGCGAAGCCATGCTGGCAGAAGGCTGGCACTTCGGCATAGCCGGCGAACAGCAGGCCGTCGCCGGCCAGCAGCGCATCGAGCCGCTCGATGGCGGCCTTGGTGGTCGGCCTGTCGAAGTAGATCAGCAGGTTGCGGCAGAAGATCAGGTCGTAGTAGGCCAGCCGCATGCTCAGGTCGAACTCCAGCAGATTGCCCTGACGGAAGCGCACCTGCTGGCGGATGGTATCGCTGATGCGGTAGTCGTCGTCGCCGGCGCTGCTGAAATGGCGCTCGCGGAAGGCCAGGTCGCCGCTGCGGAAGGCATTGCGGCCATAGATACCGCTGCGCGCACGCTCGATGCAGGCCGGGCTGATGTCGTAGGCGTCGATGACGAAGCTGTCGTGCGGCACGCCGGCATCCGACAGCACCATCGCCATGGTGTAGGGCTCCTCGCCGCCGGCGCAGGGGATGGACAGGATGCGCACGGCGCGGCCGGCGCTGGCGTTGCTGCTGCCGAGCGGCGCGCCCTTGGCCTGGCGCTGGCGAATGAATTCCAGCGCCGCCTGGAAGGCTTGCGGATCGCGGTAGAACCACGATTCCGGCACCACCACCAGCTCCACCAGCGCCGTCAATTCTTCCGGCGTCATGGCGGCCAGGTAATCGGCGCGTTCGCTGCTGGCGGTTTGCTCCATGCGGGTCTTGATGGCACGGTCCACCACGGCCTTGGACAGGTTCAGGCCGGTGGCGCTGCGCAGCATGGACTGGGCAGCGCTCATGGTGCGCTGGCCTCGGCCTGGAACACGGCTTGGAATAACAGCGCGCGCAGCGAGGCGGGCAGCAGCTGCGCCAGTTCCACCAACTGCACCATGCCGGACGGATCGCTGGCGACCTGGCCGAGGAAGGGGGCGGCCTGCACGCCGCTGTCGGCCAGCGCGCTGTCGGCCACTTCCTGCACGCCCAGCACGCGCTCGGCCAGCAGGCCTAGCAGATGCGGCGATCCGTCCGGCGCGTGGTAGTCGACCAGCACGATACGGGTGTCGAAGTGGTCGGGGCTGGGCGGCATGCCGCTCATGCGGCACAAGTCGATTACCGGCACCGACTGGCCGTGGAAGTCCAGCAGGCCGGCCACGCAGTCCGGCGCCAGCGGCAACTGCTTCAGCGCTACCAGCGGCAGTACGCGTACCACGTCGCGCAGGCGCAGGCCGTAGCGGTCGGCGCCGATGTGGAACTGGAGCAGTTTCATGATCGTTGAGCCTCAGACGGTGACGGCGAAATTGGCCACGCTCGTTTGCAGGTCGCCGGCCGCAAACTGCAACTGGTGCACCGCTTCGCTGGTGGCTTTCAGCGATTCGACCGTTTGCTGGGTGGCGTCGTTGAGCTGCCTCATGGTGGCGGTGATCTGTTCCGCACCGAC
>FSZM01000105.1_pt1 | contig 25183 bp, 26 predicted proteins | sample 1638831 | NCBI WGS metagenome assembly FSZM01 (sample SAMEA3914813, study PRJEB12502) | metagenome | biome: forest; material: soil | place: Canada | collected 2011-07-07 | depth 0.3 m
GACAGCCACCCGGCGTGACCACGGAATCGGTTTCCCAACGAGGGCACCGCAACCGTAGCCAGCACCCGCCCGCATCAATCGTTTTTCACCACGATGCTGGGGAACTTGCTGGTCATATCCTTGGCCTTCTCCGCCACCTGCACCGCGATCTTGCGCGCGATGTCCTTATAGATAGCGGCCACCGGGCCATCCGGCTCGGCCACCACGGTCGGCTTGCCCGAATCGGTCTGCTCGCGGATCGCCATGGTCAGCGGCAGCGCTCCCAGGAACTCCACGTTGAAGTCCTTACACATCTTCGCCCCGCCGCCGGCACCGAAGATCTCCTCCGCATGCCCGCAATTCGAGCAGATATGCGTGCTCATGTTTTCCACGATGCCCAGAATGGGAATGCCCACCTTCTCGAACATCTTCAAGCCCTTGCGCGCATCGAGCAGCGCGATATCCTGCGGCGTCGTGACGATCACCGCCCCCGTCACCGGCACCTTCTGCGACAAGGTCAGTTGAATATCGCCGGTCCCCGGCGGCATGTCGACGATCAGGTAATCCAGGTCGCGCCAGTTGGTCTGCTCCAGCAGTTGCTGCAAGGCCTGCGTGACCATCGGGCCGCGCCACACCATCGGCTCGTCCGGATCGATCATGAAACCGATCGACGACACCTGCAGTCCATGGTTCTCCATCGGCTCCATGGTCTTGCCATCCTTGGTCAGGGGACGGCCCGACACGCCCAGCATCATCGGCTGCGACGGCCCATAGATATCCGCATCCAGCACGCCCACCGACGCGCCCTCGGCCGCCAGCGCCAGCGCCAGGTTGACGGCGGTGGTCGACTTGCCCACGCCGCCCTTGCCCGACGCCACCGCAATGATATTCTTCACATTCGGCAGCAGCTTCAAGCCGCGCTGCACGGTGTGCGAAATGATCTTGCTATACACATTGACCGTCACCTTGCCCGCCCCCGCCAGCGCCTGCAGCGGCGCGGCCACGCTGGCGCGGATACTCTCGAGCTGGCTCAGCGCCGGGTAGCCCAGTTCGATATCGAGCGAAATATCATTTCCCTCGACCTTCAGATTCTTTACCGCCTTGCCGCTGACGACGTCTTTTGTTGTATTTGGGTCAATGACTTGCGACAACGCGGCCTTGACCGCTTCTACCGTAATGCTCATGCAATTCTCCGTAAGTGATGCAGCAGTCTAGCGCAAAATAGACGGAAAAACAGGATTGCCCCCACGGCCAGCATGCGCAGCGCCACCATCCGCTGTTAAAATGCTGCTTTTCCACCCACAAAGTGCATCAACCATGACTCGCAAGCTGTTCGTCACCACTGCCCTGCCCTACGCAAACGCCGCTTTCCACATTGGCCACATGATGGAGTACATCCAGGCCGACATCTGGGTCCGGTTCCAGCGCATGCAGCGCGACGGCGTGAATGGGGAACTGCGCCAGGTGCACTTTGTCGGCGCCGACGATACCCACGGCACGCCGATCATGATCGCCGCGGAAAAGGAAGGCATCACGCCGCAGGAATTCGTCGCCAAGATCGCCGCCGGCCGCGCCCAGTACCTGGACGGCTTTCACATCGCCTTCGACAACTGGCACTCCACCGACTCGCCGGAAAACGTCGAACTGTCGCAGGGCATCTACCGCAAGTTGCGCGACGCGGGCCTGATCGAAACCAAGATCGTGCCGCGCTTCTACGACCCGGTCAAAGGCATGTTCCTGGCTGACCGCAACATCAAGGGCGAGTGCCCGGTGTGCCACGCCAAGGACCAATACGGCGACAATTGCGAAGTGTGCGGCGCCGCCTACCAGCCCACCGAACTGATTAACCCCTTCTCCGTGTTCACCAACGCCACGCCGGTGCTGAAGGATTCGGAACAGTACTTCTTCAAGCTGTCCGACCCACGCTGCTACCAGTTCCTCAAGGAGTGGCTGAACACGCCGGGCCGTCTGCAGCCGGAGATGGTCAACAAGGTCTCCGAATGGCTGGGCGAAGCGGGCGAAAAGCTGGCCGACTGGGACATCTCGCGCGACGCGCCCTACTTCGGCATCCCGATTCCCGACGCGCCGGGCAAGTTCTTCTACGTCTGGCTGGACGCGCCGGTCGGCTACCTGGCCTCGCTGAAGAACTATTGCGAGAAACAGGGCATGGACTACCACGCCCTGCTGCAAGACCCGGCCACCGAGCAGATCCACTTCATCGGCAAGGACATCGTCTCCTTCCACCTGCTGTTCTGGCCCGCTATGCTGAAGTTCGCCGGCCACCCGGTGATCGCCAAGCTGAAGGTCAACGTGCACGGCCACCTGACCGTCAACAACGAAAAGATGTCCAAGTCGCGCGGCACCGGCATCTCGCCGCTGCGCTACCTGAACCTGGGCATGAACCCGGAATGGCTGCGCTACTATATCGCTTTTAAATTGAACTCCAAGGTCGAAGACCTGGACTTCACCGGCGAAGACTTCGTCGCGCGCGTGAACTCGGACCTGATCGGCAAATACGTCAACATCGCCAGCCGCTGCGCCGGTTTCATCACCAAGAAGTTCGACGGCAAGCTGGCCTCATCGCTGTCTGCCAATGCGCAGCAATGGATCAAGCGCGCGCTGCTCGCCACTGACGGCACCGAGCGCCAGGCCAGCATCGCGGCGCTGTTTGAAGCGCGCGAGTTCGGCAAGGCGCTGCGCGAGATCATGGAAATTGCCGACATCACCAACCAGTACGTCGACGAAAACAAGCCGTGGATCCTGGCCAAGGACGAAGCCAAGCTGGCCCAATTGCACGACGTCTGCACCACCGCGCTGATCCTGTTCCGCCAGCTGACCATCATGCTGTCGCCGGTGCTGCCGGGCGTGGCCGCCAACGTGTCGAAGTTCCTCAACGATGCGCAACTGCTGTGGTCCGACACCAGCGTCGCCAGCGGCGCCGTCTGGAGTGCCATGCTGGGCCGCAGCATCGGCGCGTATGACCACCTGATGAAGCGCGTCGACGCCAAGATGATCGAAGACTTGTTCGATGCACCGAACCAGCAGGCCGCCGCCACCGCCACGGCTGGCGCAGCCGCCGCTCCGGCAGCGGCCGGCGCCCCGGCCGCTGCTAGCGCGCCCGCCACCGGCATCGAAGAACTGGCTCCCGAAATCAAGATCGACGACTTCACCAAGATCGACCTGCGCATCGCCAAAATCGTCAACTGCGAACACGTCGAAGGCTCCGACAAGCTGTTGCGCCTGACCCTGGACGTGGGCGAAGGCCGCCACCGCAACGTCTTCTCCGGTATCAAGTCGATGTACCAGCCGGAAGAGCTGACCGGCAAGCTGACCGTGATGGTCGCCAACCTCGCACCGCGCAAGATGAAGTTCGGCATCTCCGAAGGCATGGTGCTGGCCGCGTCGTCCGCCGACGAAAAGGCCAATCCGGGCATCTACATCCTCAACCCATGGCCCGGCGCCGAGCCAGGCATGCGCATCCGCTAAGGACCTTGCATGGGCGTCGCGACAGGTATCATCGTACGCGAAGCGAGCACAGACGACGCCAGGCTGATCGCCGAGCTCACGCCCGCCGCGTGGGCCGGCAAGGTCAGCGCCACCTCCAGCGGCCGCCGCGAAACCGCCGCCCTCGTTGCAGAACATCTGCGCGAGGGCGGCGGTTTTGTCTTATTGGTCGACGAAATGCCGGTCGGCGCGGTACGCTGACTGCCGCTCGACAGCGAACCCGATGTATGGGAAGTGGCGCGCATGGGCATGCTGCCCGCCTGGCGCGGCACCAAGCTGTCGCAGCATCTGCTGGAAGCGGTGATCCACCACCGCCTCGCTTGCGGCGTGCAGGAAGTGCGCCTTGCGGTGCGCGCCGACCAGCCGCGCCTGATCGACTTCTACACCGCGTTTGAATTCGAACTGGCCGAGCAACTGGCATACACGCATGCCAATCCGCTGGAACCAGCGCCGCTGGTGATGCGGCGCCTGCTGCGCCACTAGGCTGCGCATGCCCACCCGTGAGCCGCTACAGGTCCAGCGTCAGCAACTCTGGCCCACCCGCCTGCGGCACGCAGGAACACATCAGCGCCTCGCCCTCGCCCACCGGCGCGGCATACTCGCGCGTATAGCGCACGCCGCCCGCCAGCAACGGCGCGGCACAACTGCCGCAGACGCCCGAGCGGCAACTGGACGGCGCATCGATGCCGTGCGACTCGGCCAGCTCCAGCAGGCTGCCCTTGCTGGCATCCCACTGCAGCGTCACCTCCGACCGGGAGAAGCGCACCGGCACCACCGCACCCGCAGCCTGCGCCACCGGCTCCGCCTCGCGTCGCACCGTCGCCGGTCCGAAAGCCTCGTAGCGTATCCGCTCCGGCGCCACGTTCAGCGCGCGCAAGCCGTCAGCCATCTGCTGCATGAACGGCGCCGGCCCGCACAGATAGAAATCGTAATCGCCAAACGGCAGCACTTCCTTCAGCAGCTCGATATCGACATGCCCCACGCTGTCATGGCTGGCCGGCAGCGCGTCATCCGGCTGGCTGTAGCGCACATGTACCGTGACATTCCCATGCCCCTGCTGCAACTCCCGCACATGCGAGGCGAACGCATGCTCGCCCCGCTTGCGCGCGCCGTGTATGAAGTAAATCGGATGCGGATGCCGCGAGCGATTGCCATTGACCAGCAAACCATTGAGCATCGCGATCATCGGCGTAATCCCGATTCCCGCCGACAACATCACCACCGGCCGCTGCGCCCCCGCATCAAACACGAACTTGCCGCGCGGCCCCATGATCTCGATGCGGCTACCCACCGCCAGATGCTCGTGCAGCCAGCCTGACACCATGCCATCGCGCTTGACGCTGATGCGATAGCGGCGCCCGTTCGGCGCATCGGACAAGGTATAAGTGCGCAGCAGCGGCGCCGCCTGCCCCGGCAACGTCACGCGAATCGGAATATGCTGGCCCGGCAGATGCGGCGCCAGCGCATGACCATCGGCCGGCTCGACATAGAAAGAGCGCACGCTGTCGCTCTCTTGCTCGACTCCCGCCACCACGAACGGCCGCCAGCTGTTGCGCAATTCATGTGCGGCCAGCGCGGCGGCCGCCTCCTGCCAGTTGCCGGTGCGGTCCAGGAACATCGATGGCTCCGGCGCGCTCCAGCGCAGCGGCAGCGCCGCCACATTGCGCACCGCCTCGCGCACATGAAAGCGCATCAGGCGCTCCGCGCCGGCAAAGGCCTGCACTTCCTGCCCATCCCAGATGATCTCCGCGTCGACCACCAGGTGCAGCAGGTCGCCGCGCTCGAAATCGATGAACAGCAAGCCTGCGCGCGGATGTCCGACCAGGTTGCCGATGGTATTGAAGAAGAAATTGCCGACGAAATCGGGCGCCGTCAGCGTGCCGTCGGCGCCGATCTGCACAAAGCCCGGCCGGCCGCCGCGGTGCGAGACGTCCACCCCGCGTCCTTCGCCGGCCGACGCATCCACGTTGGCGCTGGCAATGAAAAAGGTATCGGCCCCCGCGATCAGTTCGCGGTCCTGCGCCGACAGCGTCGCCGCCCGCAGCACGCGCGGCGCCGACGCGCGCTGCTGCCCCGCCGGCAGCAGCCGCCGCGACTGGATGTATTGCGGACAGTTGCCAAAACTCTGCCGCACCGCGATCCGTATGCCCGCGTCGTCGGCCGCCTCGATCACGCCATTGACGCGGTTGCGGCGCCGGGTGGCCGGCACCAGTCCCAAGCCGCCAATGTAAGCGCCGGCGTGCAGCTGGCCGCCCAGCGGATCACCCGGCAAGGTGCTGCCCGCGATGTGCAGCGTGCGCTCGTCCGGCGTGCTCAAAAATCCCGGATCGCCGGCCAGCACCGTGGCCCAAGGCTGCCCGCTGCGATCGAGCGCGGCGATAAAGAAAAACGGCAACTCGCCAAAGAACAGCCGGTGCTGCTCGGGCATGAACTGGCGCACGTTACGGCTGCCGAGCGCCTCCATGCGCTGCCGCACGCCCACCCGCTGCTGCACGGCGATTTCATCAGGATGGAAACGCGACATGATGGCAGTCCTCAGGCACGATGTGCGGCCGGCATCGCCACGAAGCCCGGCAAGGCGCGCACCCGCGCCAGCCACGCGCGGATGTGCGGATACGCCTCCAGCGATAGCCCGCCCTCCGGCGCGCTCTCGATATAGCTGAAGGCCGCGATATCGGCAATGGTCGGCTGCGCGCCCAGCACAAACTGGCGGTCCCTCAGTTCAGGATCGAGCACGGCGAACAGCCGTGCGGCTATCGCCGTGGCGCGCTCATGGTCCAGCGGCGCGCCAAACACTTTCACCAGCCGTGCCGCGCATGGACCATAGGCGATCTTGCCCGAAGCGTGCGACAGCCATTGCTGCACCTTGGCCGCAGCCAGCGGCTCGCGCGGCAGCCACTGGCCGCTGCTGTCGTACTTCAGCGCCAGATACACCAGGATCGCGGTCGAATCGCACAACACGACATCGCCGTCACGCAGCACCGGCACTTCGCCCAGCGGATTCATGGCCAGGTATTGCGGCGTGCGGTTCTCGCCCGCTGCCAGGTTGACCGGCACGAATTCGAACGGCAGGCCGAGCAAACCAAGAAATAGCTGCACGCGGTGTACGTGGCCGGAAAGCAGCGTGCCGTAAAGTTTGATAGCCTGGGTCATGAGGGTGTCCTGTAATGATTAAGAGAGGAATCGCAACCATCCCAGTATAAACAGCGCCCACGCCCCTGATAAGGCGCTCCGGCGCGGAATCACCGTCCACTATAAATGGACAATCGCACCACAATCCTCGCAAAATCGTGCATAATTTCCCCATGGCCGATCTCCGCACCATCAACCTGAACCGCTTGCTCACCTTCGCCGCCGTGGTCGAAGCGGGTTCGCTGACCGCCGCCGCCGAGCGCCTCGGCCTGGCCAAGACCATGGTCAGCAAACATATGCAGCGGCTGGAAGCGGAAGTGGGCGTCAGCCTGCTGGTGCGCTCGACCCGCAAGCTGGCGTTGACCGAGGCCGGCCGCGCTTTCTACGCCACCTGCCGCGAACTGCTGAAGAGCGCCGACGACGCCGTCGAACTGGCGCGCACCGGCCTCGATGCACCGCGCGGCAGGCTGCGGGTGGCCGCACCCATCGACTACGGCGTGCTAGTGGTGGCGCCGCTGCTGGCGGCCCTGCGCCTGCGCTATCCGGCGCTGCAGGTGGAACTGGTGTGTGGCGATGATCTGATCGACCTGATCGCCGAAGGCATCGATGTCGCCGTGCGCCTGGGCAAGCTGGCCGACTCAGGCCACATGGCCAGCCGCGTGGGCGGCTTCCAGCGCTGGCTGGTGGCCAGTCCCGCTTTCGTGGCGCGGCACGGCATGCCCGATAGCCCGCAAGCCTTGGCCGCGCTGCCGCACATCGCGCTGACGGTAGTGCCGCAGCCCTACACCGTCCAACTGGAACAAGCTGGTCGCCGGCACACGCTGCGCTGGACTAACACGGTCTTCGCCAGCAACACCGCCTACGCCTGCCGCGCCGCCGCGCTGGCCGGCGCCGGCGCCATGAGCGCCACCGACTTCTCGGTCGGCGACGACGTCGCGGCCGGGCGGCTGGTGCGCCTGCTGCCCGACTGGAGCGCGCCCAGTTCCGACATCCACGCCTTGTTCCCCGCCGCGACTAAGCTGATGCAGAAGGTACGCGTCTTTATCGACGCCTTGAAAGACGTGGCGGGGGGCTGACTATTTGCGCGCCGAGACCACGATGCCGCCAACGATCAACGCAAACGCCGCCATGTGATAGGCGTGCGGCGGCTCGCCCAGGAAGGCCGCCGACATCAGCGCGGTAAACAGCGGGGTCAGGTTGACGAAGAAGGCGGCGACGCTGGGCCCCGCCTGCTGCACGCCCGCGCCCCAGCAGCGGAATGCGATCACCGCCGGGCCGATGGCCACGTAAGCGAGCGCCGCCGCCAGGCGCCAGTGCCACTGCACCGGCATCGCGCCCAGCCCCCACTCGCCGGCCGCGAACGCGCCCGACCAGATCACGCCGAACGCCACCTGCGCCGCCAGGAAGCTGGCCCAGTTGGCGCGGAGCTCGGCCGGTATGCTGGAACGTATCAGCAGCCAGCTGTAGAGCGACCAGGCGATGGCCGCCAAAATCATGAACAGATCGCCCGCCACCAGCCGCAGTTCGTGCAGATGCGCCCACTCGCCGCGCGCCAGCACCAGCAGCACGCCGGCGATCGACAGCACCGCGCCGGTCACCTGGCGCCGCGTCACCGGCACACCGAAGCACAGGCGGCCGGTCAGCATCATCCACACCGGCATGCCGGACGCCACCAAGGTCACGTTGATCGGTGTCGAGCTTTGCAGCGCCAGGTATTGCAGCGCGTTATACATGCCGATGCCCAGCAGCCCAAGCAACGCAAAGCGGCGCCAATGTGCCCACAGGCCACTGCCGCGCGCGAAGATCGGCCCGGCCAGCGGCAGCAGGATCAGCAGCGCGATCGCCCAGCGCAGGAAATTGAGCAGCACCGGCGGCAACATGTCATGCACCAGCCGCCCGACAATGGCGTTGCCGGCCCACAGCAGCGGCGGGACGGTCAGCAACACGGCGGTTTTCGGCGTCAAGCGGTGCGTCATAGGGGGCTTTCCAGGCGGTAATGGGCGTAACAACCATACAACATTGAAACGGAAGCATACTCGATACGCCCATTTTCCGCCCCGGATTGCCGCCGACGGCGGCGATAGAAGTACCGCCGGCCCGCCGCTCGCGGTAAAATAGCCGCTGCTATTCACCCAACATGACAAAATGAAACTGACCAAACAACATCAGATGTACGAATCCGAGCACACCCTGTTCATCAAGGCGTTGAAGGAAAACAATCCAGGCATCGAGGCAGGCCAGCAAGCCGGCCGCGCGCTGCTGTGGGATCGTCCGCCGGTGTCGCTGTCCGAGCAGGAGCGCCAGCTGCAATCGGCTGTCAAGCAACAAGCTTACGTCTACCAAAACAAGGTCTAAGTACCTGAGGCGGCACGGATGTTGCCAGATGAAACGGCGGACCTGACGCCGCCGGCAGCGCTGGCCGGTGAGGATTGCGCGCAGCCGGACGGCGAACCGACCGTGCTGGCCTTGCCCTCCGACGCTGGCGACATCACGCCGCCGCCAACCGGCGCCCAAGCTGGCGCGCAAGGCGCCGCAGTCTTGGTCGACGGCGTCGCTACCGATGCGGCCGTCGCGGAAGCGGCAGTCGATGCCGCCGTCGGCGCCACGCTGGCGCGCCTGTATGGCGAACCGCTGCTGCGCATGCCGACCGACCTGTACATCCCGCCGGACGCGCTGGAAATCTTTCTCGACGCCTTCGAAGGCCCGCTGGACCTGCTGCTGTACCTGATCCGCAAGCAAAACTTCAACATCCTCGACATCCCGATGGCGCAGGTCACCCTGCAATACTTGAAATATGTCGACCAGATCCGCCTGTCCAACCTGGAACTGGCGGCCGAATACCTGCTGATGGCAGCCATGCTGATTGAAATTAAATCGCGCATGCTGCTGCCGCAAAAGAAATCCGACCACGAGGAAGAAGCCGGCGACCCGCGCGCCGAACTGGTGCGCCGCCTGCTCGAATACGAGCAAATCAAGCTGGCCGCCTACGACCTCAACACCATTCCGCAAGTCGACCGCGATTTCGTCCGCACCCAGATCTTCATCGAGCAAAGCCTGGTGCCGACCTGGCCCGAGGTGGCCGCGATCGACCTGCAGCAAGCCTGGCTGGACGTGCTCAAGCGCGCCAAGCTGACCCAGCACCACAAGATCAGCCGCGAGGAACTGTCGGTGCGTGAGCACATGACTGGCATCCTGCGCAAGCTGCAATCGTCGCGCTTCATCGAGTTTGCCGACTTGTTCGACCTCGCCGGCGGCGTGCCGGTGGTGGTGGTCAACTTTGTCGCGCTGCTGGAGCTGGCCAAGGAAACCCTGATTGAAATTACCCAGGCCGAGCCGTTTGCGCCCATCTACGTGCGCCTCGCCTACTCGCCGGCCTGAGCAGCCGGCCCCAACGCATCCCGTATCTAGACTAGAGCAAAAAAAGCCATGAAAATCATCACTTCCATCGAAGAACTGCGCGACCAACTGAGCGGCCAACTGCGTACCGCGTTCGTGCCGACCATGGGCAATCTGCACGAAGGCCACCTGTCGCTGATGCGCCTGGCGCGCAAACACGGCGACCCGGTGGTGGCGTCGATCTTCGTCAACCGCCTGCAGTTCGGCCCGAACGAAGACTTCGACAAATACCCGCGTACCTTCCAGGCAGACGTCGAGAAGCTGGAAAAGGAAGGCGTCTACGTACTGTTCGCGCCGACCGAGAAGGACCTGTATCCGGAGCCGCAAGAATACCGGGTGCGTCCACCCGACGACCTGGGCAACACGCTGGAAGGCGAATTCCGTCCCGGCTTCTTCACCGGGGTGACCACGGTGGTGCTCAAGCTGTTTTCTTGCGTGCAGCCGCGCGTGGCCGTATTCGGCAAGAAGGATTACCAGCAACTGATGATCGTGCGCAACATGAGCCGCCAATTCGCGCTGCCCACCGAAATCATTGCGGCCGAAACCTGGCGCGCCGATGATGGCTTGGCGCTGTCGTCGCGCAATATGTACCTGTCGGTAGCGGAGCGCGCCGAAGCGCCGGCCTTGTACCAGAGCCTGAACTTCGTTGCCAACGAAATGCGCTCCGGCCACCTGGACGTGTTCCAGCTGGAGCACCAGGCGATGGACGAGCTGGCCAAGCGCGGCTGGAAGCCGGACTACATCTCGATCCGCAAGCGCGACAACCTGCAGCCGCCTAGCGCCGGCGACCTGGCGCAAGGCGCGCCGCTGGTCGTGTTGGCCGCCGCCAAGCTGGGCTCGACCCGCCTGATCGACAACCTGGAAATCTGAGTTAGCTGCCGCCCTGTGCCGGCATCGTCGGCCAAGGCGGCGTCTGGATGATGACGGTCGCAGTTGCAGGCTGCGTCGGCGCGACCGGCGGCGGCTTGGGGCGCAATCGAGTTCAATATTCCGACTACACCATGCTTTAAATCATGGCGTTATACACATCGTTTTTTGATGGATAGCTATTTCTCCGAATCGGCGTCTTTTACGAGTTTTTGCCCAACATTTAGGCAAAATCCCAGTAATTTGGCTCGAAACATCCACCGCGCGGCTGCCCGCACCAGCTGCAAAGACAGGGGAGGAGCAGCGCCTAGCCATGGGCTTTATTGACGAAAAAAGACGGCTATAACGATATGACCTTGTCTCTGTGTCGAGCCTTATTCAGCGACGTTTTGCGCCCAGGCCAGGGCTTGCAGGTGGGCTTTGTTGACGTCGTGCGGCGTCAGGTTCAGCGAGGCAGCCAGCGAGGCGACCAGGTTGGAATTGAGTTCGCAGGCTTCCGCCAGCGCCAGGTAGGGGCCATAGCGCCCGCCCCGCTGCAGCAGCGCCTGCACCACATCCTCGGCGAGCTGGATCGATTCCAGCACTTCCTTCATCGGCAAGCCCAGCAAGCGGTCCAGCAGCGAGAACATGCCGGCTACGAAGGCATTTTCCGCGTCGGTCTTGCCCAGCGCGCCCAGCGCCAGCAGCTCGGCCAGGCGGCCGCGTACCACCGCCGTTTCCAGCAGCACCGGCGAGTAGCCGCTGCTGCTGGCCGTTGCCAGCAGCAAGGTCAGCCAGCGATACAGCGGCTGGTAGCCCAGCAAGGCCAGCGCCTGGCGTAGCGACTGCACCTCGCGCCCCGCACCGAAACCGGCCGAGTTAATAAAGCGCAGCAGCTTGTAAGACAGCGTCGCATCGCGCTTGAGCACCGCTTCCAATTGGGCGATGTCGGCGTTCTGCTTGACCATCTGCATCAGCTGCATGATCAGCGTCTGCGCCGGATTCATGCCCTTGACTTCGGGACCGGGCCGCGGCGTCAGGTGCAGCTTGCCGACGAAGGCATCAATGCCCAGCGCGGCGCAGGCGTCGAAATCGGCCCAGGTGCTGACCGGGCGGCCGACCATGCGCACAGTCGACTGCTTCAGGCCGGCATAGGCGCGCGCTTGCGCGCCCACGTCCGCGCCGGTGAAGCGCACTTCGACATAGGAGGCAATGGTCGGCAGGCGGCTGCCGATGCGGGCCAGGTCGGCCTCGCGCAGCAGCACGCCGACGCCGCCCGCGCGCAGCGCCTGCACGGCGGACAAGGTATCGGGATGGGCCAGCGTGCTGGTCTTGATGGACAGTACGGTATGTTCCGGCGGCAGGTCGTGCAGCGCGTCGGTCGACAGCATGCCGGGCACGGCTTCCAGGAACAGGATCTTGTCGCGCAGCAGCCAGCCGTGCTGCTCGTCGTTGACGTGGGCAGCCACAAAGCTGACCAGCGATTCGAGCTCGTCAACGGTGGGCGTGGCCGAGGTTTGCTGCCACTTCAGTTCGTATCCAACCACGCGCTGCTTGGGGTCCAGCAGCGGCTCACGGACGAGAAAATTGGTTTGATGCATGGTTATGGTGTTTAGGTGAACCGCAAGGCGGCCGGCGCGGGCGCCAGCCCTGGTTAAAAGCCCAAACTGTCGAGCAAATCGTCAACCTGTCCCTGGTCGGCAACCACGCCCTCGCCGCTCGGGTCGATTTGCGGCCCGTTCAGCAAGCCGTTGTCGAGCTCCTTCTTCATCTGCTCGGGCGCGAAGTCGATCAGCATCTGCACCAGCTGCTTTTCCAGGTTTTGCGCGATCGATGTGACCTTCTTGATCACCTGACCGGTCAGATCCTGGAAATCCTGCGCCATCATGATGTCCATCAGATGGGCCTTGGTGGCGCTGGTATTGCTGCTGGCGACACCCAGTGCGGCCACAGTCTGTTGCGCCAGGGCGCGCCAGGACTCGTCGCCGGCAGCACCGTCGAGCAAGCCTTGCCAGGCTGCCGTCAAGCTTTTGGCCTGGCCGGCGATCTGGTCTTGCAAGGGACCAGCGGCGTCGGTGGCATTCAACACCTTTTGTGCGGCATCTTCGCTCAGCCTGGCCACATAGTCGAGCCGGTCGCGGGCGTCGGGGATGTCGGCTGCCGCCTTCTCAATCAACTTGTCCAGTCCCAGGCCACGCAGAGATTCGTGCAACGCGCGGGTCATGTGACCGATACGCGACAAAAACTCTTCGCTCGGATCCGCCGCGAGTGCCGCGACGGCGCCGCTCACTTGCTCACCCATTACTTAGGCTCCGAGTTTTTCGAAGATTTTGTTCAGTTTTTCGTCCAGCGTCGCCGCCGTGAAAGGCTTGACCACGTAGCCGTTAGCGCCAGCTTGCGCTGCCGCGATGATGTTTTCCTTCTTCGCTTCGGCGGTCACCATCAGCACCGGCAGCTTGGCCAGGGCTGGATCGGCACGAATGTTTTGCAACATCGTCAGGCCGTCCATGTTAGGCATGTTCCAGTCGGACACGACGAAGTCGAAGGATTCGGCACGCAGCTTGGCCAGTGCCATGACACCGTCTTCTGCCTCGTCGACATTGGCGTAACCCAGTTCTTTCAACAGATTCCGGACGATGCGGCGCATCGTCGAAAAATCGTCTACTACTAAAAATTTCATCTTTGGATCAGCCATGAATTACTCCGTTGTTTCTCTACGCGGTTGTTAAGTGTCTTAATAATGTTTTCAAATGCCACCAAGTTGTAGGATAGCATTTTCGTTGCTTCAAGGCGAACAAAGTCGCAGTAAAACGTCACCCACGGGCAATTTGTACCGTTTAGACCCGCAGCGCGCGCATGCCGTGCGCCGCCAGGTGACCCAGTACCATGCCCGGCAAGGCCTGCAACGCCCCCACTTCGTGGGTCGCACCGACCGCAATCGCCTCGCGCGGCATACCGAATACCACGCAGCTGGCTTCATCCTGTGCAAAATTATACGCGCCCGCCGCCTTCATCTCCAGCATGCCGGCCGCGCCATCCTTGCCCATGCCGGTCAGGATCACGCCGACCGCGTTCTTGCCGGCCGCCTGGGCCGCGGAGCGGAACAGCACATCCACCGACGGCCGGTGGCGGTTGACCGGCTCACCCTGGTCGATGCGGGTCATGTAGTTGGCGCCGGAACGGGTCAGTGTCAGGTGCGAATGGCCGGGCGCGATGTAGGCGTGGCCCGGCAGCACACGCTCGTTGCCCGCCGCTTCCTGCACCGAGATCTTGCACAGCGAATCGAGCCGCTTGGCAAACGAACGGGTGAAGCCTTCCGGCATGTGTTGGGTGATCAGGATGCCCGGGCAGTCGGACGGCATCTGCATCAGGAATTCTCGGATAGCCTCGGTGCCGCCGGTGGAGGCGCCGATGATGATCAGCTTTTCCGACGACAGCAGCGGATTGCGCAGTTGCGACAGCGTGGTCGGCCCCTGGCCCTCGGCGCCCGGCGCCGGCAGCTTGCGCGCCTGCACGCGGGCCTTGGAGGCGGCGCGGATTTTATCGGTGATCAGCTCGGTATATTCGCGCATGCCGGCCTGGATCGAAATCTTCGGCTTGGTGACGAAATCCACCGCGCCCAATTCCAGCGCGCGCATGGTGATTTCCGAGCCGCGCTCAGTCAGCGACGACACCATCACCACCGGCATCGGCCGCAAGCGCATCAGCTTTTCCAGGAAATCGAGGCCGTCCATCTTCGGCATCTCGACGTCCAGGGTCAGCACGTCGGGGTTGTGCTGCTTGATCAATTCGCGCGCCACCAGCGGATCCGGCGCGGCAGCCACCACTTCCATGTCGGGCTGGCTGTTGATGATTTCGCTCATGACGCTGCGGATCAGCGCGGAGTCGTCGACGATCAGGACTTTGATCTTCATAAAAGTACCACTACTTTCCGGGCGGGTGCCCTGCTACTACTGCGTGTCAAAACAGATCGATCTCGCCGCCGACCGGCGCCACCTTCAGGCGGCTGGCGTACTCGATCTCGCGCTTGACCAGCGTATCGTTATGGGTTTGCATCAACTTCTTGACCAGCACCTTGCCGGTGCGCGGGAAGAAGTAGACCTTGCGTGGGTGGACGTCGTTCAAGTCTTCCGCCACCACGCGGATTTTTTCCACCTTCAGGAAGTTCAGCACAAAGGCGGCGTTACGCTCGCCCACGTTAATCGCGGTGAAGCCCTTGAGCACTGCGCCGCCGCCGAACACCTTCGCTTCCAGGTTCTCGCGGCGCGCGCCGGCCTTGAGCAAATCGTTGATCAGAATTTCCATCGCGTAGGTGCCATAGCGTGCCGATGCCGACACCGGGCTACCGTTGTCGCCGCCGCCGTCGGGCAGCATGAAGTGATTCATGCCGCCCAGGCCCGTCACCCGGTCGCGGATGCAGGCCGACACGCAGGAGCCGAGCACCGTCACGATCAGCATATCCTTGTTGGTGAAGTAGTACTCACCCGGGAGTATCTTGGCGGCGTCGCAATCGAACGTTCTATCGTAGTAGACGTTCGTGGCAAATTGTTCGAGGTCCATTTTTTATTCTCATCAGCGTCATGTGCGTTGCGATACCTTGGTGGCCGCAGCTCGGTGTTGTTCATCCAACTCGTACACCGTCTTGCCGCGTAGTTTGAGCGACTCCGACACGTAGAGGAAATTCTCCGAATGGCCCGCGAACAGCAAGGCGTCCGGTTTCATCAATGGGACAAAGCGCGCCAGGATTTTGCGCTGGGTAGCCTTGTCAAAGTAAATCATCACGTTGCGGCAGAAGATCACGTCGAACTGCCCGCTCAGCGGCCAACTGTCGGCCAGCAGGTTGAGCGGCTTGAAGGTGATCAGCTGCCTTAATTCGGGACGCACCCGCACCATGCCTTCACGATCGCCCTTGCCTTTCAGGAAAAAGCGCCGCGAACGCTCGGGCGACATCTTGTCCAGCCGGTCGATCGAGTACACGCCGTTGGCCGCGGTGGCCAGCACGTTGGTGTCGATGTCGGTGGCGATGATGGTGCATGGCGGGGTCAATGAATTGAAGGCCTCGCACACGGTCATGGCAATCGAATACGGCTCCTCGCCGGTAGAGCTGGCCGAGCACCAGATGGTGAGCGGCTCGCGCTTGTGCTTGACGTGTTCGGCCAGCAACGGGAAGTGATGCGCCTCGCGGAAGAACGAGGTCAGGTTGGTCGTCAACGCATTGGTGAACGACTCCCACTCTTCGCCCAGGCGCCCTGCTTCCAGGTCGTCGAGGTATTTGGCGAAGGACGAAATGCCGGTGGCGCGCAAGCGTCGCGCCAGCCGGCTGTACACCATCTCCTGCTTGCTATCGGCCAACGAGATGCCGGCCCGTTTGTAAATCAGGCCACGGACACGTTCAAAATCCCTGGCGTTGAAGTCAAACTCTTTGACGGTGTCTTTTGCTTGCGGCATTTGTAAACCCTATTCAAACTGCTCGGAACAATGCCTTGCCGGTATTGCGCACTACGCACTGCGTTAAAACTCTTCCCACTCGTCGCCAGGAGCGGCCGCGACCAGCTTCTTCGGCGCGGCCGGCTTGGCCACTGCCAGCGCGGTACGCGGCGCCGGACGTGGCGCCCGGACCGCTGCTGCCACCTTGGCACGCGGCGCGGCTGCCGGACGGCGCACGCTCTCATCGTGCGACAGCTTGAAGATGCTGACCGCCTGCGCCAGTTTCTGCGCCTGCTCCTGCATGCTCTCGGCCGCTGCCGCCGCCTCTTCCACCAGGGCCGCGTTCTGCTGCGTCATTTCGTCCATCTGCGTGATGGCCTGGTTGACTTCCTCGATGCCGTTGCTCTGCTCCTGCGTGGCGGCGGTAATTTCGCCCATGATATCAGCCACCTGCTTGATCGAGGTAACGATCAGGTCCATCGTCTGGCCCGCTTCGTCCACCAGCTTGCTGCCGGCATCGACCTTGCCCACCGAATCGCCGATCAATTCCTTGATCTCCTTGGCCGCGCCGGCCGAGCGCTGCGCCAGGTTGCGCACCTCGGTCGCCACCACCGCGAAACCACGGCCCTGCTCACCGGCGCGCGCCGCTTCCACCGCCGCATTGAGCGCCAGGATGTTGGTCTGGAACGCGATGCCGTCGATGACGCCGATGATATCGAAAATCTTGCGCGAGCTTTCCTTGATCGAGCCCATGGTGTCGACCACTTGCGCCACTACCGCGCCGCCCTTTTCCGCCACCGACGATGCCGATACCGCCAGCTGGTTGGCCTGGCGCGCGTTGTCGGCGTTCTGCCTCACCGTGGAGGTCAGCTCTTCCATCGACGAAGCGGTTTCTTCCAGCGAGCTCGCTTGCGACTCGGTGCGCGACGACAGGTCAGCGTTACCGGAGGCAATTTCCTGCGAGGCCGAGGTAATCAGCTCAGTGCCGATGCGCACATCGCCGACCGTCTTGGCCAGGCTGGAGTTCATGTCCTTGAGCGCCTGCAGCAGTTCGCTGGTCTCGTCCTGGCCTTCGACGACAACTTGCGAAGTGAGCTCGCCGGCCGCCACTTTTTGCGCCACTTCCACCGCGCCCGACAGCGGCACCGTGATCGAACGGGTGATCGCCAGCGCGCCCACCACGCCGATCACCAACGCCGCCGCGCCCAGGCCGAACAGCATCAGCATCAGTTGGCGGTCGGAGCTGACCGAACCGGCCATCACTTCTTTCGCAGCGGCGGCCTGCATGTCGACCAACTTGTTAATCAGCGCCAGCGTCTGCGTGTTCAGCGGGTCGATGCGGCTGGCGATCACTTTGGCCGCGCCTTCGCTGTTAAAAGCCAGTACCTGGCCGATTGCTTCCTTGAAAGCGGCGTCGACTTCGGTATCGAGCGCGGCGATGTCGGACAGGACCTTCTTCTCGCCCTCGTCCAGGCCCAGGCTCTTCATGCCGCTGATGGCCGCTTCATACTTCTTGCGCTGGTCCTTGACCTTCTCCTCTTCCTTCTGCATCAGGCTCACGTCCGATTGCAGGCCGATGTTGCGCATGGCGATGCCGGTTTCCAGCATCGCGCTCTTCATCGCCGCCGCCTGCAAGCTCTTGGCCGTTGACAGCTCCAGGCCAGCCGTCAGCTTGGCCTTGTTGCTGTAATTGAGGTAGTTAGCCGACAACACCATCGCGACCAGTATCAGCAAAATGCTGCCAAAGCCGATACCAAGACGTGCCCCGATCTTAAAGTCGCGCAAATTCATTTGAGTCCCCCGTGTAATTTTATATTTTTTACCGATGCTACCGGCTCTAGGCGGCCAGTTGTTCCATCAATCCCATCTCGGCGCTCGACATCAGCTTGTCGATGTTTACCAGGATCAGCATGCGCTCATCGATGGTACCCAGGCCTATCATGTAGTCGGTGCTGAAGGCGGTACCCATTTCCGGCGCCGGCTTGACCTGCTCCGGCGTCAGCGTGGTCACGTCCGACACCGAGTCGACCACCATGCCGACGATGCGACCGCCTATGTTGAGGATGATCACCACGGTGAACTGGTCGTACACCGGCGTGCCCAGCTTGAACTTGATGCGCATGTCGACTACCGGGATGATGATGCCGCGCAGGTTGATCACGCCCTTGATGAATTCCGGCGCGTTGGCGATGCGGGTCACGGTCTCGTAACCGCGGATCTCTTGCACCTTCAGGATGTCGATGCCGTATTCCTCGGAACCGAGCGTGAATGCCAGGAACTCGTGGCCGGCAATCTCGTTTGCGCCGGCGGTCAGTGCTTCAGCCATGATTAGTCCTATCTAAATGAGAATTCACGAAAAAATGGATTCGTCCGACAACTGGCGGGACGAGCGTATCAGCGCCGCGACATCCAGGATCAGCGATACGCCGCCGTCGCCCAGGATGGTGGCGCCCGAGATGCCGGCCACCTTGCGGTAATTCGATTCCAGGTTCTTGACCACTACCTGCTGCTGTCCGACCAGGTCGTCGATGAACAGGCCTGCCTTGCGGCCCTCGGTTTCGATAATGACTATGATGCCCTGCGACGGATCGGTGAAGCGCGGCGTGATGTCGAACATCTGGTACAGCGGCACCAGCGGCAGATACTCGCCGCGCACCTTGATGACTTTGCCCTTGCCGCTGATTTCCTTGACGTCTTCCGGCGCCGGCTGCAGCGATTCGATCACGAAGCCCAGCGGCAGGATGTAGACTTCCTCGCCGACGCGGATCGACATGCCGTCCAAAATCGCCAGCGTCAGCGGCAGCGAAATCGAGATCGTGGTGCCGAAGCCCTTGGCCGAGCGGATGTCGACCACGCCGCCCATGGCGGTGATGTTGCGCTTGACCACGTCCATGCCCACGCCGCGGCCGGACACGTCGGTCACCGTTTCGGCGGTCGAGAAACCCGGCGCGAAGATCAGCTGCCACACTTCGGCGTCGCTCATGCTGTCGCTGACGGCCAAGCCGTTCTGCTGCGCCTTGGCCAGGATCTTTTCCCGATTCAGGCCGCCGCCATCGTCCGACACTTCGATGATGATGTTGCCGCCCTGGTGGGAGGCAGACAGGAACAAACGTCCCGCGTCGGTCTTGCCGGCGGCTCGGCGCACCTCGGGCATCTCGATGCCGTGGTCGATGGAATTGCGCACCAGGTGCGTCAGCGGATCGACGATGCGTTCGATCAGGCCCTTGTCCAGCTCCGTCGCGGCGCCGTTGGTGATGAAGTCGACCTTCTTGCCCAGCTTTGCAGCCAGGTCGCGCACCATGCGCGGGAAGCGCGAGAACACGAAGTCCATCGGCATCATGCGGATCGACATCACCGCTTCCTGCAGGTCACGCGTGTTGCGGGTCAGCTGGCTGACGCTGTTGAGCAGACGCTCGTGCACCATCGGGTCCAGCGTGTCGACCCGCTGTTCGATCATCGCTTGGGTGATCACCAGCTCGCCCACCAGGTTAATCAGCTGGTCGACCTTCTCGATCGAGACGCGGATCGACGACGATTCGGCGCCCGGTCCAGCCCCACCCTTGTCATGCTTGTCGTTCTTCTCGTCCTTCTTGCTCGGCTTTTTGTCGTGCTCCTCGGCCGCGGCCTGCAGTGGCGCCGCTTCGGCCACGATGCCAGCGGCGGCGCGGATCTGTTCGACCGGCTGGAAAAAGCCATAGCCGCGCGCATCGTCGGCGGCCGCATCGGCATTGGCGCGGATTTCTTCCAGCGGCTGGAAGAAGCCATAGCCTGTGCTGTCGGCGGCCGACGGCGGATGCAGCGCGGCCTCGTCGAAGAAGCCATAGCCCAGCGATGCCTCGACCTTCGAGCGTTCGGCGTTTTCCAGCTTGGCCTGTTTGTCGCTCAGCGCCGGCAGTTCAGTCACCACCATGTCGTCTGGATTGAGCACGAAGGAGCAGATGGCGATGATGTCGTCCAGGCTTTCATGCGTGGTGACGAGCATCGCATTGCGGTCCTTGTCCAGCGGCGTGATCGAGACGTGGCCCATCAGGCCCAGTTCCGCGCCCAGCGCCGTCACTTCCCGGTGCACCATGGCCGGCAGCTCGAGACGGTAGCGCCGTCCGCCGCTGTGGTCGACCACCTTCGCTTCGGTCGCATTGAAGGCCGGCGCGATCGGCGCCATCGCCACCACCGGCACGTCCTGGGTTAGCGACTGCAGCATCATGCGCACGTCGCCCACGGCATCCTGGTCAACGTTGCTGCCCAGCCGGTGGCCGTCCAGCTGCATCTTCAGGATGTCCTTGGCGGCCAGGAAGGCGTCCACGTGCTCCGACGTCAGCGCCATCTCGCCCTTGCGGATGCGGTCCAGCAGCGTCTCCAGGATGTGCGTCACTTCCGTCATGTCGTTGACGCCGAACGTGGAGGCGCCGCCCTTGACGGAATGGGCGGTGCGGAAAATCGCGTTCAGATCTTCGGGATCGGGGGCGGCCACGTCGACGGCCAGCAGCAGTCGCTCCATTTCAGCCAGCAGTTCCTCGGCTTCATCGAAAAAGACCTGGAAAAACTGGCTTATATCGATGGTCATGGTGATACTCCGTGTAATTCGATCAGCATCATTGCACCATCGCTATCAGCCGATGACCTTCTTCACCACCTCGATCAGCCGCTGGGGATCGAAAGGCTTGACCAGCCAGCCATTGGCGCCGGCGGCGCGGCCCTTGGCTTTCATCTCGTCCGAAGATTCGGTGGTCAGCATCAAAATCGGGGTCTTCTGGTAAGCCGGCAGTTCGCGCAGCAGCTTGATCAGCTGCAGGCCGTCCATGCGCGGCATGTTCTGGTCGGTCAGCACCAAGTCCACGCTTTGCGACTTGGCCTTTTCCAGGCCGTCCTGGCCGTCGACCGCCTCGACCACCAGGTAACCGGCGGCCTTCAGGCTGAAAGCCACCATCTGGCGCAGGGAACTGGAATCATCAACTGCAAGTATTGTCTTGGCCATCTTTGCTCTCACTCTAAATTGGGGGCCGCTGGCGGCCCTTTTATTAAAATCCGATCTCGGGGCGGTGAACTAGAACAGTTCGATATCGCCGCTCTCCAGGTGTTTTTGACTGACTGCCTTGCGCAGCACGCTGCGCAGCTCCAGGCTTTGAATCGCCAGCGCCATGCTGACCTTGCCCAGCAAGGCGACGATTTCGTCGTTGTCGCTGTCCGGCAGCATCTCGGCGCCATGCGCGCCCAGCGTGCCTAAAAACTCGCGCAAGCCGGTGACCCGCTTGAGCGTGCGGTCCAGCAGTTGACTGGTCATGTCCTGGAACTGCATGCTGGTGATGGCAGCGTTGACGTGGGCGCCGACCTCGCCATGCAGCGCTTCCAGGCGCGCCTTGTCCTCGGCTGACGGCGTGCCGCCCGACAGCAGCAGCTTGATGGTCTCCTGCTCCGCTTCGACCGCCTGGTGGATCGCCATGAAGTTGAACGACAGCTTCTCGATCGCTTCTTCCAGCAGCAAGCCGGTCTGGATCAAGTCGGTCTCCACCTCGGTCAAGTGCCGGCGGCCGTGGTCGGATACGCCCGACAGCAGGCGCTTCACGTGGGAGCCCAGTATCTTTTTTCTCGTCATAAAAGTCTCGTAATTCAGCTGGTTCTACTGCTTACTTCTTGGCGGCCGGCGCGGCCGGCGCTGGCGGCGCCTGCCCCTCCTCGGCGCCGACATCGATCTTGGCGCCGTCGCGCATCACGTTCTCTTCGGTCTTCTTGTTCATCACGATAATGCTGATGCGGCGGTTGATCGGGTTGAAGGGGTCTTGCTTGTCCAGGTGCGCGGCCGAGGCCAGGCCCACGACGCGCAAGATCTTCCCTTCGGCCATGCCGCCAGCGATCAACTCACGGCGCGAGGCGTTGGCGCGGTCGGCCGACAGTTCCCAGTTACTGTAGCCGGCGTCGCTCAGGTAGGGCGTGGAGTCGGTGTGGCCGGACAGGCCGATCTTGTTCGGCACATCGTTCAGCACCGCGCCGATTTCATGCAGGATATCGCGCGTATACGGCTGCAGCGTCGCACTGGCCAGCGCGAACATGGGCCGGTTCTGCTCGTCGACGATCTGGATGCGCAAGCCTTCGCTGGTGAAGTCCAGCAACAGCTGGTTCTTGTATTTCTTGAGCAGCGGATTGGTTTCGATCTTGGCTTCGATCTTTTCCTTCAGCGCCTGCAAGCGCTGCGCCTCTTCGCGTTCCAGCGCCTGCTTGGCGGCGGTCAGGTTATAGGTCTTCTTGGCCGACGGGTCGTCGGTGGAGCGCACCTGCCCCTCGTGCCGCGTCAAGTCCTTGCCGCCGCCGGGGATGACCGACGAGCTGTCGCCGCTGCCGGCGCCGCCCTGCATGGCCACCTTCAGCGGGGTCTTGAAGTATTCAGAGATGCCGTTCAAGTCACCCTTGGTGGTCGAGCCGAGCAGCCACATCAGCAGGAAGAAGGCCATCATGGCCGTCACGAAGTCGGCATACGCGATTTTCCAGGCGCCGCCGTGGTGCCCGCCGCCGCTCTTCTTGATGCGTTTTACGATAATTGGCCGCAAGCCTTCTTCAGCCATGGCGATTCCTTGTTGTTTCCATCATGCACATCATACCGTGGCCGCCGGCTTACTTGGACTTCGATTTTTTGATGTGATCCTCTAACTCGGAGAAGGTCGGGCGCTCGGTCGAGTACAGCACCTTGCGGCCGAATTCCACCGCCAGCGCCGGCGCGTAGCCGTTCAAGCTGGCCAGCAGGGTCACTTTGACGCACTGGTACATCTTGGTCGATTCTTCCAGTTTCTGTTCCAGCAGGCTGGCCAGCGGGCCGACGAAGCCGTAGGCCAGCAAAATCCCCAAAAAAGTGCCGACCAGCGCGTGGGCGATCAAGATGCCCAGCTCAGCCGGCGGGATGCCCACCGATTCCATGGTATGCACCACGCCCATCACCGCCGCCACGATGCCGAACGCCGGCATGCCGTCGCCCAGCTTGGCGATGGCATGCGCCGGCGCCGCCCCTTCGTGGTGGTGGGTTTCGATTTCATTGTCCATCAGGTTTTCGATCTGGAAGGCATCCATATTCCCCGACACCATCAGGCGCAGGTAATCGGTCATGAATTCCACGATATGGTGGTCATGCAGCACACTGGGGTACTTGCTGAACAGCGGGCTTTCCTGCGGGCTATCGATATCGCCCTCGATCGACATCAAGCCTTCTTTACGGACCTTGGACAGCACATCGAACAGCAGCGACATCAGCTCCATGTACAGGTCTTTGGTGTAGCGCGAGCCCTGGAACAGCGTCGGGATGGCGGCCAGCGTGGCCTTGATGACTTTGGCATTGTTGCCGACCAGGAAGGCGCCGAGCGCGCCGCCGCCGATCATCACCAGTTCCAGCGGCTGCAACAGCGCGGCCAGATGGCCGCCGTTCATTGCAAACCCGCCGAACACGCCGACGCAGACGATTACATATCCGATTATGACTAACAAGCGCTCTGACTCCCCAGTTTAATATGCGGCGCGCAGCAAAACGGCCGGTCCGGAGTCATCTCCGGCCAGCCACGGTTGAACGGCGGCGGGTGTGTAAACTAAACAAATTTACACGTGGAACTACAATAACGTGACTAGGGGCGCTGGGGCAAGCAAATAACGCCAAATGATGCTTAAAAGTACCATACGTAGAGCGCCGCACCATCCGGTGTGGCGTGGATGAGCTGATCGGGCGCCCGGGAACCGGCTTGCGGCATGACGTCGAATTCGTAGCTGAGCAGCATGGCGCCGGGCCGCATCTCTGCTGCCGCCTTACACCACAAAGCCCCCATCGCGGCCGGCGAGAGATAGGCAAACACCATATCGTAGGCGGCAAAATCGAGGCGCTCGTAATCGCCGAGCTGGAAGCGGGCGTTGCTGCGGCCCAGTTTGGCGCGCAGCCAGCTGTACAGCCAGGGGAAAGGCGCCAGCTCAATGCCGCTACAGCGCGCAGCGGGCCGCTGGCGGGCCAGATACAGCACCAGTCCGCCCAAGCCGCTGCCGATGTCGATCAGGTTCAGCGGCTGATCCCGGGGCAGCAACTGACACACCGCAGCCCATACGGCTCGATTGGACGGGTAGTACGGCACCTGGGTGCGGAAGGTCGACCAGTACAGGCCCAGCAGCAGCAAAAACAGTAGCAAAAACAGCCACGATGGCAGATGCAGCGCCAGCGCGGCCAGCACCGCAACCGGGAACAGCAACTGGATGAGCCGCCACCAGGGAGCCAGGCCGAATTTGTAGCTAATTAGCGCCGCCAGCGCACCCTGCACCAGCGCGGCGCTCAGATACGTCACAGTAACGTGGAAAGTGGCCAGCAGGTAGATGACGGCCAGCGCCGGCACGATGGCGCCGCACTGGATCAGCATGGCCTGCGCGCCGGGGGCGCGCAACAGGCGGGAAAGACGCTGGGATGGCAGCGGCGTGCGCGGCAAGATCAAGCCGCCAGGGCGTCGGCGTCGCGGGCTTTCTTGGTCTTGCCGGCGCGGGAAGGCATGTGGCACAGGCCGCAAACGTAGTTGCCGTTCAAGTCCATGCAGTTGACCACGAACTTGCCCTGGCATTTGCCGCAGGGCGCCAGTTCCAGCATCTTGCTGCCGAAGAAGCGCACCAGGGTCCAGGCACGGGTCAGCGACAGTAGTGCCTCCTGGCCAGGCTCGGGTGGCATCTGTTCCAGGTACAGCTTGTAGGCTTTCATGACCGCTTCGATGCCGGTGGCGCCAGCATGTTCGACCAGGAAGCTATGTATATTGATGAACAGCGAGGAGTGGATGTTGGGCTGCCAGGTCAGGAACCAGTCGGTCGAGAATGGCAACATCCCCTTGGGCGGGGACACGCCCCGCAACTCCTTGTACAGCTTGAGCAGGCGCTCACGCGACAGCGACACTTCCGA
>FSZM01000126.1_pt1 | contig 25137 bp, 23 predicted proteins | sample 1638831 | NCBI WGS metagenome assembly FSZM01 (sample SAMEA3914813, study PRJEB12502) | metagenome | biome: forest; material: soil | place: Canada | collected 2011-07-07 | depth 0.3 m
ATAGCGCAGGTACTGGCGCAGCAGCATCGAGGCCCAGTCCTGGGCTTCGGTGCCGCCGGCGCCGGCCTGGATGTCGATGAAGCAGTTGTTCGGGTCCATAGGATTGTTGAACATGCGGCGGAATTCCATGCCTTCGATGACCTTCTGCACGTCGGCCGCATCGCTGATCAGCGCTTCCAGGGTATCGTCGTCGCCTTCTTCCTTGGCCATGGCGAACAGGTCGGCCATGTCTTTCAGGTCGGCGTCGGCCTTGGTCAGGGCGAAGACCACCGCTTCCAGCGATTTTTTCTCTTTGCCGAGATCCTGGGCCTTTTTCGGCTCGTTCCAGACGGCCGGGTCTTCCAGTTCTTCGTTTACTTGTTCGAGTTTCTCTGACTTTTTATCGAAGTCAAAGATACCTCCGAAGTTCGGCTTCGCGCGTCGTGAGATCGGCGAGCAGGGCGGAGAGGGAGTTGATGCGTTCGGCTTCCATGGTTTTCTTCTTTTCTAAGGCTGAAATCAAACCCTAGATTATACCCTAGCAGCGAGGTAAAAAGCTGGCAATTGCAGGAAGTGCTTGATACGGGCGATGGGCCTGCGTATCATGCGGGCCATATTGTGTAATCCTTAACTTTTTTGGGCCTGGTGTATTCTATGCGTGCAGCCTTGCGTGTCCTGGTATTGCCGTTGGCGCTGTGCTCGGGCGCAGACCTGGCGCTTGCGGCCACGCCGGCCGGCAGCAGCGCCACCCTTGGGTTGCTGGAAACCACCGACCTGCATGCCTATGTGCTCAGTTATGACTATTACCAACTGAAGCCGGAGCCGGCGCTGGGACTGGAGCGGACGGCGACACTGATCCGCCAAGCGCGCGCCGAATTCCCCAATACGCTGCTGCTCGACAATGGCGACGCGATCCAGGGCACGGCGCTGGCGGACTACCAGGCCCAGTTTGCCCCCATCGCTTGCGAGCGCACGCTGGCCATATACCAGGCCATGAACCAGTTGGGCGTGGACGGCGGCGGCATCGGTAATCACGAATTCAATTTCGGGCTGGCGTATCTGAATCAGGTCACCGGCAGCCAGTTCCAGGTCGACGGCGTCGACGCGGCCGCGCCGCGCTGCGCCGGGCCGGCGTTTCCGCTGGTGCTGGCCAATATCTATAGCGTCCGGACCCGGCAGCCGCTGTTCGAGCCGTTCCGCATCCTCACGCGCACGCTGCACGCGACCGGGCCCGATGGCAAGCCGCTCGAGGCCGCGATCAAGATCGGCATCATCGGCTTTACCCCGCCGGCCATCGTGTCGTGGGACAAGCGCTGGCTGGAGGGCAAGGTCTACGCCGAGGGCGTGCGCGAGACGGCCCAGAAGTTCGTTCCGCAGATGCGCGCGCAGGGCGCGGAGCTGGTCGTGGCGATTGCGCACGGCGGCCTGGATGGCGCTCCCTATCAGCCGGACATGGAAAACGCCAGCTACTATCTGGCCCAGGTGCCGGGCATCGATGCGCTGCTGATGGGCCATGCCCATCAAGTGTTTCCGGATGCGGCCAGCAGGGTGCCGCAATTCGAGCTGCCGGGCGTGGACCAGCTCAAGGGCACGGTGCATGGCGTGCCGGCCGTGATGGCGGGCCTGTGGGGCAAGCAACTGGGGGTGATCGGCCTGCACCTGCGCCATGACGGCCAGCGCTGGCTGGTCGACCAGTCGCAAACCACGGTCGAGGCGCGCAGCATCCAGAACGCCGACCGCAGCTTCGTGGCGCCCGATCCGGCCATCGCGGCGCTGGTCGCGGCCGAGCATGAGGCGACCATCCGCTACGTGCAAACCGCGGTCGGCCACAGCGACTTCCGCATGACCAGCTATTTTGCCGACGTCGGCGACGTCAGTGCGATTGAGCTGGTGAACCAGGCGCAGGCCGCCTATGTGCGCGATTACCTGCGCGCCAACCTGCCGCAGTACGCGGCGCTGCCGGTGCTGTCGATGGCGTCGCCGTTCAAGACCGGTTCGGCCGGCGTGGCTGACTACACGGACGTCAAGCCGGGCGGGCTGGCGCTCAACAACGCTGCCGATTTATACCTGTATCCGAACCGGCTGTACGCGGTCAAGGTCAGCGGCGCAGAGTTGCAAGCCTGGCTGGAAAAGTCGGCCGAGCGTTTCAACCGCATCGCGCCGGACAGCAGCGCGCCGCAGGAACTGATTAACACCGCCTTCGCCGGCTTCAATGCCGATATGCTGAGCGAGCGCGATGTCAGCTACCGCATCGATGTCACCCAGCCGGTCGGCCGGCGCATCGTCGCGCTGAGCTACCAGGGCAAGCCGGTGGTGGCGGGGCAGCAGTTCATCGTCGCGACCAATAACTACCGGGCCAGCGGTGGTGGCCATTTCCCGGGGCTCGATGGCAGCAAGACGGTGCTGGCCGCGCCGGATGCCAGCCGCGATGTGCTGATCGCTTATATACGCCAGGCGGGGCAGTTGACGCGCGCCGCCAACGCTTCTAGCCGCAGTTGGCGTTTCGCGCCGGTGACGGTCCAAGGGCCGGTGCTGTTTCACAGCGCGCCCGGTGTGATCGCGCTGGCGCGCGAGGCGGGTCTTGACTATGTATCGCTGGTGAAAGCGGACGATGGCGGCGGCCAGGGCTTTGCCCTGTATGCCATCGATCTGTCCAAATAATGAGGGAGGACCAATGGCGCGGGCGATGAATGCAGCAGGACGGTGCGTGGTGAGGGTGGCTGCGGCGCTGGCGTTGGGTGCGCTATTGGCTGCGGGCGGCAGCGTCAGCGCCAGCGCCGGCCCGGTCGACGAGGCGCGCCTGTACCTGCACGGCAGCGCCACCACCCAGGCCAATCTGCCCAGGGCCTTTCAGCTGTTCAGCGGCGCGGCCAAGGCGGGCGATCCGCTGGCGGCCTATTATCTGGGCCTGATGTACCAGAACGGCATGGCGGTGGCGCGCGATGCCCGCGCGGCGGCGCACTGGATGCAGTTTGCTGCCGGGCGCGACATGCCGGCCGCGATGTTGGTGCTGGCCAAGCTGTATCTGAGCGGCGACGGCGTGCCGCATGATGAACAGGCCGCGCGCCGCTGGATAGAAAAGGCCGCCGATCTGGAGTATCCTGAAGCGGTGATGGCCATGGCCATCGGCCTGCGCGACGGCTCCATGGGCTTCGAGCGCAACGAGGCGCTGTCCGAGGCGCACATGAAGGTGGCGGACCACGCCCTGCAGCAGCGCGCTGCCGGCAGGTAAGCGCCGTCTAAAAACGGCCCTTCTTTAGTCACCCTATGCTTACTGTTTGCTTACAGCGCTGTCGCTGTTTAGCCGCAGCGGCCCTTGCTGCGATGCCGCACATCTATCTGTTGCTGCTGTCGATTTACTATCCTACAATGCGCCATCGATGGGGCCTTATCCAGCGTGCACGACACTATAAAAACGTTGTAATCTAGGAGATGACAGATGAATTTCAAGTTGAAATTGCTCGTTGCAGGCGTGGTTCTCGGTTTCTCGGCCTCGGCCATGGCGGCTGAACCCATCAAGATCGGCGTGTCCGGTCCGTTCACCGGCGGTTCCGCGCCGATGGGCGTGTCGATGCGCGACGGCGTCAAGCTGGCCGTAGCGGAGATCAACGCCAAGGGCGGCGTGCTGGGCCGGCAGATCCAGCTGGTCGAGCGCGACGACGAAGCCAAGAACGAACGTGGCGTGCAGATCGCCCAGGAATTGATCAACAAGGAAAAGGTTGCCGCCACCGTTGGCTACATCAACACCGGCGTGGCGCTGGCCTCGCAGCGCTTTTACCAGGAAGCCAAGATCCCGGTGATGAACAACGTGGCCACCGGCTCCATCGTCACCAAGCAGTTCGCCGACCAGCCGGAGAACTACGTCTTCCGCAACTCGGCCAACGATACCATCCAGTCGTCGATGATCGTGCACGAGGCGATCGAACACCGCAAGTTCAAGAAGGTCGCCATCCTGGCCGATTCCACCAACTACGGCCAGCTGGGTCGCGAAGACCTGGAAAAGGCGCTGGATAAAAAAGGCATCAAGGCGGTCGCGGTGGAGAAGTACAACCTGAAGGACGTCGACATGACGGCTCAGCTGCTCAAGGCCAAGCAGGCCGGCGCGGAGGCGGTGCTGACCTATGGCATAGGCCCGGAACTGGCGCAGATCGCCAACGGCATGGAAAAGCTGGGCTGGAAGGTGCCGATGATAGGCAGCTGGACGCTGTCGATGGGTAATTTCATCGACAATGCCGGCAAGAACGGCAATGGCGCACGCATGCCGCAGACCTTCATCCAGGACCCCAACACGCCCAAGCGCAAGGCCTTCATCGACGCTTACATCAAGGCCTACCATCCGCCTGGCGACCGCATGCCGTCGCCGGTGTCGGCCGCGCAGGGCTATGACTCGATCTACCTGCTGGCCGCGGCCATCAAGCAGGCCGGCAGCACCGACGGCCCGAAAGTGCGCGCCGCACTGGAGAACATGAGCGAGAAGATCGACGGCGTGGTCACCACCTATAACAAGCCGTACACCAAGGACAATCACGAAGCGATCACCGCGGACATCACGATGTTCGGTGAAGTCAAAGACGGTAAAGTGGTCCTGGCCAAGTAAGCCGCCGTACCGCATTTGCCTGGTAGCTGGCCAGACTTGAGGATTCAAGCCTGGCCATTTTCTTGTGGCGCCTGGGATTAAAACATGGACATCTTCCTGCAACTGGCATTTAGCGGCATCGCGCTCGGCATGATCTACGCGGTGATTGCCTTCGGCTATCAGCTCACGTTTGCCACCTCCGGCACCCTCAATTTCGGCCAGGGCGAGGCGCTGATGCTGGGCGCGCTGGTCGGGCTTAGCCTGGTCAGCAACATCCACGGCGGCCCGTACATGGGCTATCTGCTGATGATCCCCATCGTGATCGCCTTCGGCGCGCTGCAGGGCGTGTTCGTCGAATGGATAGGGGTGCGGCCGGCGATCAAGATCAAGTCCGAATTCGGCTGGATCATGTCGACCATCGCGCTGGCCATCATTTTCAAGAACGTGGCCGAGAACCTCTGGGGTAAGGACGACCTGACCTTTCCATCGCCGCTCAGTTCCACGCCGTTCCAGATCCTGGGCGCCAATGTGCAGCCGATGCAGGTGGCGGTGATTGTCGGCGCGCTGGCGATCATGCTGGCGGTGGAGGCGTTCAACCGCCTGTCGATCTACGGCAAGGCGGTGGTGGCCACCGCCAACGACCGCGACGCGGCCGGCTTGATGGGGATTAACACCAGCATGGTGATCACCTTTTCGTATGCGCTGTCGTCGGCCACGGCGGCCTTTGCCGGCGTGCTGGTGGCGCCGCTGACCCTGACCGGCGCCACCATGGGTGCCTCGCTGGGCCTGAAGGCGTTCGCGGTGGCCATCATCGGCGGCCTGACCTCGGGCGTGGGCGCCATCGTCGGCGGCCTGATACTGGGCATCGCCGAGACCACCACCGGCTTTTACATCTCGACCGGCTACAAGGAAGTGCCCGGTTTGCTGCTGCTGTTGCTGGTCCTGGCGGTCAAGCCGTCCGGCCTGTTTGGCAAAGCCGCCATCAAAAAGGTTTGACTGATGAAAATGAAACTGCTGGCGGCATGCGTAGTGGGACTGGCGGCACTGGCGCTGTATCCGGTGCTGATACCGAATCCGTATTATGTGCATTTGTTCGAAACGATACTGATCTACGCGATCCTGCTGTTCGGGCTGGATATCGTGGTGGGCTACACGGGGCAGGTGTCGCTCGGCCATGCGGGCCTGTTCGGCATCGGCTCGTATGTGACCGGGGTGCTGGTGTTCAAGCTGGGTGCGCCGTTTTGGATCGCCGCGCCGGCCGCGGTGGCCGGCGCGGCCTTGTTCGGTGCGGTGCTGGCGCTGCCGGCGCTGCGCGTCACCGGCCCATACCTGGCAATGGTGACGCTGGCCTTCGGCACCATCATCCAGATCCTGATCAATGAAATGAGCTGGCTGACCGAAGGCCCGATGGGTATCAAGATCGCCAAGCCGGTGCTGCTGGGGCACAAGCTGAGCCCGGTCGGCTACTATTATCTGGTGGCGGTGCTGATGGTGCTGTCGCTGATCGTGGTGCACCGCATCCTCAAGTCCAACCTGGGCCGCGCTTTCGAGGCGCTGCGCGACAGCCCGATCGCCTCCGACTGCATGGGCGTGTCGGTGTACCGCTACAAGGTGTATGCCTTCGTCATCAGCGCCGGCTTTGCGGGGCTGGCCGGTAGCCTGTATGCCTATTCGGAAGAATACATTTCGCCCAACACCTACAACTTCGAGCTGACCATCCTGTTCCTGCTGGCGGTGATCATGGGGGGGCGCAAGACCCGTTCCGGTTCGCTGATCGGCGCGCTGATCGTGGTCATGCTGCCCAGCCTGCTGGCCGACATTGAGCTGTTCCGCCAGATCGCCGTGGCCGCGGCCGTGCTGGGTGTGATCGGCTCGGCGCTGATGCTGGCCCAGAAGCGCAGCACGCTGCGCGGCGTAATCGTGCCGCTGGCGGCCACCATCGGCATGGCGGCGTTCTCCTTCAAACTGGAGAACATCGTCGACTGGCGCCTGACCATCTTCGGTTTGATGACACTGTTCGTGGTCTACTATCTGCAGGACGGCATCGTCGGCTTCCTGCTAGCGCTGCTGGGCAGGGGCGCGAAGCGTATCGAGTCGCTGGCGGCAAGCGGCGTTGCGCCGTTCGAGCGGGCGCAGGGCGGCAAGGCCGGCGAGACCTTGCTGAACGTGGAGCAGATCCTGATGCAGTTCGGCGGCCTGAAGGCGCTCAACATGGTCGACCTGGCGGTCAAGCAGGGCGCGGTACATGGCCTGATCGGGCCTAACGGCTCCGGCAAGAGCACCATGATGAACGTGCTGACCGGGATTTATAAGCCCACTGGCGGCAAGGTCAGTTTTGCCGGCGCGGTCATTTCCGGGCGCACGCCGTCGGAGATCGCGTTGGGCGGCGTGGCGCGCACCTTCCAGAACGTGCAGCTGTTCGGCGAGATGAGCGCCACCGAGAACGTGCTGGTCGGCCTGCACAATACCTTCAAGTCGAATGTGCTGGATGTGATGCTGCACACACCGCGCTACCAGCGGGAAGAGAAGGCCGCGCGCGAGCGGGCGGCCAGCATCCTGGAGTTTGTCGGCCTGTCGGCGATGGCCAACGAGGAGGCGCGCAATCTGCCTTACGGCAAGCAGCGCTTGCTGGAGATAGGCCGGGCGCTGGGCCTGAGCCCGCGCCTGCTGCTGCTGGACGAGCCGGCGGCGGGCCTGACGGCGCCCGATATCAAGGAGTTGATGGCGATCATCCGCAAGATCCGCGAGCATGGCATCACCATCATCCTGATCGAGCACCACATGGACGTGGTGATGACGCTGTCCGACACCGTGACCGTGCTCGACTTTGGCCAGAAGATCTGCGAAGGCCAGCCGTCCGCGGTGCAGTGCGATCCGCGCGTCATCGACGCCTACCTGGGCGGCAGCAGCGTAGCCGGTGACGGCGTGGCCGCTTCGGCGCATTGACAAGGACAGCCCATGCTATCGATCTCCAATCTGCACGCCGGCTACGGCAAAGTCGAAGTCCTGCACGGTATTTCGCTGGACGTCCCGAAGGGAAAACTGGTGACCTTGATCGGCTCCAACGGCGCCGGCAAGACCACTACCATGCGCGCCATCTCCGGCATGCTGCGCCCGAAAAGCGGCAGCGTGACCTTGAGTGGCAAAGATATCAGCGGCATGGATTCGCACAAGATCGCGCGCGCGGGACTGGCGCATTCGCCGGAGGGGCGGCGGGTGTTTTCGTCGATGACGGTGACGGATAATCTGCTGCTGGGCGCTTTTGCGCGCCTGACGCGGGCGCGCCCGAAGGGCGATGTCAAGCGCGACCTGGAAAAGGCGCTGGAGCTGTTCCCGCGCCTGAAGGAGCGCCAGACGCAGCTGGCCGGCACGCTGTCCGGCGGCGAGCAGCAAATGCTGGCCATGGCGCGCGCGGTGATGCTCAATCCTGAGGTAATCTTGCTGGACGAGCCGTCCATGGGGTTGGCGCCGATACTGGTGGAAGAGGTGTTCCGCATCATCACGCGCTTGAAGTCGGAGGGCGTGACGATGCTGCTGGTGGAGCAGTTTGCCGCCGCCGCGCTCAATGTGGCCGATTATGGCTATGTGCTGGAAAACGGCAGCATCTCGATACACGGGCCGGCAGAGAGCCTGAAGCACGATCCGAAGGTGATCGCGGCGTATCTGGGCGGGGGCGGGCACTAGCGGTCTATCTGGAGTTGCGTTTATGAAAACAATCAGCTGGCCTTCGGGCCGTGTGGTGCCGGCGCTGGGGCAGGGCACCTGGAATATGGGCGAGGACGCCGCGCAGGCCCAGCGCGAAGTCGCTGCCTTGCAGCTGGGCATCGACCTTGGCATGACGCTGATCGACAGCGCCGAAATGTATGGCGAGGGCGGCGCCGAAAAAATAGTCGGCCAGGCCATCGCCGGCCGCCGCGACGCAGTCTACCTGGTCAGCAAAGTCTATCCGCACAACGCCGACCGCCAAGGCGCGCAAGCGGCCTGCGAGCGCAGCCTGCAACGCCTGAAGGTCGACTGCATCGACCTGTACTTGCTGCACTGGCCCGGCGCCGTGCCGCTGGACGAAACGCTGGAAGTGTTCATGCGCCTGCAAAAAGCCGGCAAGATCCGCGACTATGGTCTCAGCAATTTCGACACCGACGGCATGCAGCAGGCGCTGGCGCTGCCGGGCGGCGCCGCCATCGCCAGCGACCAGGTGTTGTATAACCTGAACCGCCGCAGCCCGGAATGGGACTTGCTGCCCTGGTGCCGCCAGCACCAGCTGCCGCTGATGGCCTACTCGCCGCTGGAGTCCAGCGGCAAGGAGCAGGCCGCGCTGCTGGCCCACCCCGCCTTGAAGGCGCTGGCCGAAGCGCATGACGCCACCCCGGCGCAGATTGCGCTGGCCTGGGTGCTGCATCAGGACGGCGTGATCGCCATCCCCAAGGCATCCGACCCGGCCCACGTGCGCGCCAACCACGCGGCGGCCGGCATGGTGCTGTCGGCGCAGGATATGGCCGCGCTGGACCGCGCCTTCCCGCCGCCGCGCGCGGCCCGTCCGCTGCTGATGCGCTAGGCCCGTCGTTTTTCGTGCACAAGTGCGCTAGCGCACAGAGCGAGCGGGGTGGCGCGGCCACAATGGAATCTCGCTGAGCAATCAGCCTTCCACGGGAGCCTGGCCATGAATACCTCTTTTCCTTCGGTCCTGGTGCGCGCCTATCTGGCGGCGCTAGGACAGGTCACGGCCCACCGGCAGCATGGCCAGGTCAAGCGCGAGGAGAGCATCTCCGGGCCTCCCAAACGCAGAAGCAGTGACCGCGAAGCTGCGCCCCCCCAGCCCCGCTAGCCGGCCGCCATTGCGCCTTCAAGGCGTCGTTCCAGGACGACGCCTTTTTTGTTGTCTTTTAAAATTGTATACAAAAATCGTTGACAATGTTTTGACGCAGGTTCACTATCGTATCCAACTTGAGATCGCCACCGGCCACCATCTGCGCTGCGCGCGGCGTTACAGCACTACTGAATCAACCTGGTACCACTTTTGCGGTCTTGCGGACCGCGGCACTTGTTTTGACTTACGCACAGCCATGGGCATGCCGTGCGGGCAGCAGTAGCAGTAACGTAACGCCCAATAAAAAACAGATGGAGACGCGTTTATGAATCACTTGCTGTATCAGGTCGAGGATCGGCCACCCCTGCTGATGACCGTGCTGCTGGCGGCGCAGCACATGCTGGCCGCGCTGGGCGGCATCATCGCCGTGCCACTGGTGGTGGGCGCGGCGCTCAAGCTGCCGTCCGAGCAGATCATCACCCTGATTAATGCCGCGCTGCTGGGCTCGGGCATCGTCACGCTGGTGCAGTGCAAGGGCGTCGGCCCGGTCGGCATCCGCCTGCCGTGCGTGATGGGCACCAGCTTCGCCTTTGTCGGCGCCGCCATCAGCGTGGGACTGGAGCATGGCATCTCCGGCATACTCGGCGCCTCGCTGGCCGGTTCGCTGGTGATGATAGGCGGCAGTTGCTTCATGCCGCAGATCCGCAAGCTGTTCCCGCATGCCGTCACCGGCGTGGTGGTGACCATGATCGGCCTGTCGCTGGTGCCGGTGGCGGTGGACTGGGCGGCGGGCGGGCGTGGCGCGGGCGCCGTGTATGGCGATCCGGCCAACCTGGGCATTGCCGCCTTCGTGCTGGCCACCGTGATTTTGCTGGTGCAATACGGCAAGGGCATCGTCTCGGCTGCCGCAGTGGTGATCGGCATGTTCATCGGTTACTTGCTGTGCGCCTCGCTGGGCATGATCAATTTCGAGCGGGTGTTGAACGCCCAGGTGTTCGCGCTGCCGCAGCCACTGCATTACGGGCTGACGTTCCCCGCCTCGGGCGTGGTGGCGATGGCGATCGCCTTCCTGGTGACGATGGTGGAAACCACCGGCACCTTCATGGCGCTGGGCGCGGCCACCAACACCAAGATGCGCGGCAAGACGCTGGCGCGCGGCATCTTGTGCGACGGCATCGGCTCGGCCTTCGCCGCGCTGCTGTCGAGCCCGCCGGTATCGACCTTTGCGCAGAATGTCGGCGTGGTGTCGCTGACCGGTGTGGCCAGCCGCCATGTGGTGGCGTTGACCGGCGTGATGCTGTTCCTGGCCGGCCTGTTTCCGGTGCTGGGGGCGTTGGTGGTGACGATCCCATCGCCGGTGCTGGGCGGCGCGGGGCTGATGTTGTTCGCGATGATCATCTCGGCCGGCGTGCAGCTGCTGTCGCACGTCGAGCATACCAAGCGCAATGGCATTATCATGGCGGTGGCGATCGGCTGCGGGCTGGCGGTGACGGTGCGCCCGGAACTGCTGTCCAAGCTGCCGGCCTTCGTCAAGGAGGTCTTCGGTTCGGGCATCACCGTCGGCGCGCTGGTGGCCGTGGCGCTGAACCTGGTGCTGCCGGAACGTCCGCTCGAAAAGACGGATGACGATGAAGACGAGGAAGTGCCGCAGGCTTTTTTAACCCCGGAGCGTGAAGCGGCTTAATCTATGACCAAAACTCTGTTGATCAAAAATGCGCGGGTGCTGGTGACGATGGACGAGCAGCGCCGCGAAATTGCCGGCGGCGCGCTCTACATCCGCGGCAACGTCATCGAGCAGGTCGGTGCGTCGGCCGAGTTGCCGCAGGATGCCGATGAAGTCATCGACGCGGCCAACCATGTGGTGCTGCCGGGCCTGGTGAATACGCACCACCATATGTACCAGAGCCTGACGCGGGTGATCCCCGCCGCGCAGAACGGCGAGCTGTTTAGCTGGCTGAGTAATCTGTATCCGATCTGGGCCAACCTGACCGGCGAGATGGTGCATGTGTCGACCTTGGCGGCGATGTCGGAGCTGATACTGTCCGGCTGCACCACCAGCAGCGACCACCTGTACATCTATCCCAACGATTGCCGGCTGGACGACAGCATCGAGGCGGCGCGCAAGATAGGCATGCGCTTCCATGCGTCGCGCGGCGCGATGAGCGTGGGCCAGTCGAAAGGCGGCCTGCCGCCGGACCGGGTGGTGGAACAGGAGGGCGCCATCCTGAAGGATACCCAGCGCCTGATCGAGACCTATCACGACGCCAGCCGCCACGCGATGCAGCGCATCGTGGTGGCGCCATGCTCGCCGTTCTCGGTGTCGCGCGAGCTGATGAAGGAGGCGGCCGGCATGGCGCGCAGCTTCGGCGTGTCGCTGCACACCCACCTGGCGGAAAACGCCAACGACATAGCCTACAGCCGCGAAAAGTTCAATATGACGCCGGCCGAATATGCCGAGGACTGCGGCTGGGTGGGCCACGATGTCTGGCACGCCCACTGCGTGCAGCTGGACGACGCCGGCATCCATATGTTCGGCCGCACCGGCACTGGCATTGCGCACTGCCCGTGTTCCAATATGCGGCTGGCGTCCGGCATCGCGCCTATCCGCAAGATGCTCGACCTGGGCGTGCCGGTCGGGCTGGGCGTGGACGGCTGCGCCTCCAACGATGCCGGCCACATGCTGGGCGAGGTGCGGCAAGCGATGCTGTTGCAGCGCGTGGGCTTCGGTCCGGACGCGATGACGGCGCGGCAGGCGCTGGAAATGGCCACGCTGGGCGGGGCCAGGGTGCTGAACCGCGATGACATCGGTGCACTCAAGCCGGGCATGTCGGCCGATATCGTGATGTTCAAGCTCGATGGCATCGGCTTTGCGGGGGCGTTGCACGATCCGGTGGCGGCGCTGGTGTTTTGCACGCCGCCGAATGTTGCATACAGCATCATCAACGGCAAGGTGGTGGTGCGCGACGGCGTGCTGGCGAGCATCGACCTGCCCGTGGTGATCGAGCGCCACAACGCGCTGGCGCAGCAGCTGGCGCTGGCCAGCGCCTAGCTTAGCTCTTAGCCTGGGCTACATCAGCAGCGCCGACACCAGGTCTTTCTTGGCCGGGTTGGCGCTGGCGGCGAAATCGAGCGCCGCTTCGACGTGCAGCAGGTGTTCCAGCATCAGCGCGGCGGCCTGGTTGGCGTCGCCGGACTTGGCCGCTTCCAGGAAGGCGGTGTGTTCGTCCGAGGAGCACACCGCGTCGCGGTCCGACTGGTACAGCATGGTGATCAGCGAGCTGCGTCCCACCAGCTCGCGCACGATGTCTCTCAGCACCTGGTTGCCGACCACGTCGGCCAACAGCACATGGAAGTCGCCCAGCAGTTGCTGGCGCATCTTGCTCGGTACGTGCGACAGCGCGCTGCGTTCTTCCTTCAAGTGCTTTTCCAGCATGCGGTAATCGGCTGGCCTGGCCTTGGCGACGAACTCGCGCGCCAGCGCCGCCTCGATCAGGCGGCGTGCGGCAAACACCTCGCGCGACTCCGCCTCGCTGGGCTGGCTGACGAAGGCGCCCTTGTCCGGCACGATGTTGATCAGGTTATCCTTGGACAGTATCAGCAGCGCGGCGCGGATCTTGGTGCGGCTGACCGAGTACAGCCGCGACAGCGCTTCCTCGCGCAGCTTGGTCCCCGGCGGCAGCTTGCGCGCGGCGATCGCCTCGGCGATGTCGTTGGCGATGTCGGCCGAGCTGTCGCCACGGCGCCCCTTGGCGCCGTCGTCGGCAAGAGGGACGATGTCGGCCATCAGTGCACGCTGTCCGGCTTGGCTTTTTCCTGCTGCACCAGGATGAAGGGGCTGACCACCACCGCCCACAGCTCGGCGTTCGCTTCCAGCCATAGCTGCGCCTGGGCGTCGCTGACCTTGGCCAGCAGGCCGCCGCTCATCCACTGGCCGATGTTGGCCTTGTCGTCGTGCGAAATGCGCACGGCCACGTCGACCAGGTCCAGCGTATCGGCGACCCACACCACATTGCCGGCCGCGAAATGCTTGAGCAGTTCGCTCCACGGCAGGCGTGCAGTCTCGCGGTTGACTTTCAGGCGCAGGTCGGTATCGTTTTCGGGTTTGGTGTGCATAACTCAGATGACTCAGATGATTTCAATGATGGGTTGCGGCGTACCCCGCCATGTTAACCGATACGCCGTGCCCTTGCGCACATTCCCCACCAGCGCAGGGCGGAAGCAGGCCAGGTTGGTGCCGCCCGGATGGCGCACGCTGGGGTAGATCAGGCCCATCGAGCCGCCATCGAGCAGCGACTCGGCCAAGGTCTGCGAGGCGATGTAGCTGTCCGGCGCCAGGCAGGACGCGAAGCGCGGCTTGTCGCGCAGGTCGTGGAAGGTGGCGCTGAAGTCGGCCAGCATGGTCTGGTATTGCACGCTGTCGTCGAAACGGTTGATTTCCGCGTATTCGACCGCCTTGTGAAAGCTGACTTCGGCCAGCGCGGTCTCGGCGTCGAAGGCGCAATACCAGGCGCCGCGCCGGCCGTCGTTGAAGCGGCTGCCTTCGGGGCGGGCGTAGGTATAGGCGGCGTTGACGATGCGGAAGTTGGGCACGCCGAACACCAGCTCGTCGACACTGATGCCGTTGGCGCCGCCGTTTTGCGTGCGCAGGCGGGCGTTGGTGGCGTTATCGAGTTCGAACAGGTCGTGCAGGTGGGCGTCGCTGTCGGCCAGCGGCGCCAGCACCGAATCCTCGACATCGGCAAAGCGCGACGGCAGCAGGCGGCAAGTGTCGAACTGGCGCAGTGGCGTGAGCGGGGGCAGCAGGCTCAAATGCACTACAGCCCTCCGCGGCGCGCGTCGAGCAGCTGGCGCACCAGTTGCATCGCCAGCAGGCCGCCGCCCAGCATGTAGCTGAGCGGGCTGCGGCCTTCGAAGATGCGGTTGGTGTTGGCCAGGCCGACCCATTCATCGGCCAGTTTGTCGCCGTAGATGATGTGCAGCGCCTTGTAGATGCCCAGCAGGTAGGAAATGCGCGTGATGCAATCGACTTCCAGCACCCGCTCGGGGTGTTTTTTCCACTCATAGTAGGAGCTGCTGGACAGGCCGCCCAGCAGTTGGCGGGCGTCTTCGTCGCGCAGGTTCCAGGCGGCGGCCAGCTTGAAAAAGCCTTTCAGCGCCGACTTGGACAGGCGCTCGCGCTCCGCCTTGGCATTCAGGTCCACCAGCACGCTGGGTTCGAAGCGGCTCTTGGGGTAGGCGTAGGTCATGTTCATGATTTCCTCCGTTTATGGATACGTTATACTCCAATTTAGGATGAATGACAATCGGGCGCGAACTGCTTTAGTATCGGATGCGTGCCGATCAACAAGGAGGCCGGGATGGCTTTTCTCAGAAGCAAGGCTTGGGCGGTAGGGCTGGTGGCGGGGCTGCTGGTGCTGGGGGCCAATGCCGTGGCGGCGCCGGTGTTTACCGGCCTACAGGAGCAGGTGGCCAACGTCGAACGGGCGTTTGCCGCCACGATGAAGGCGCGCGACCATGCGGCTTTCAGCGGCTTCCTGTCGGAGGAAGCGATCTTCAGCGGCGGCACGGCGCCGCTGCGCGGCAAGGCGGCGGTGGCGCTCGGGTGGCAGCCATTCTTTGCCAAGCCGGACGCGCCATTCTCGTGGGAGCCGGAGCAGGTCGAAGTGTTGGCCTCCGGCACCTTGGCCACGAGCAGTGGCCCGGTCTATGCGCCGGACGGCAAGCTGATTGCCCGCTTCCATTCCGTGTGGCGGCTGGAAGCGCCCAACACCTGGCGCATCGTCTTTGACGGCGGCAGCGAGGTGTGCAAATAAGCCCAAGCGGGGGCGGTCTGCCATGCGCTCAAAAATTGCACTGTGCGTTTTTGGCCGACAAGGCAGGTCTGGGGCGGCTTAGGTCCCGCCACGCCTGACGCAGCGCTCCCCGGTGTTGTTTTTAAACAGCTTCGGCGTGTTCCACCATCAGCTGGACCTTGGTGACGCCGTTGTATTCGTTGGCGTCGAGGCGGAAGGCGACGCGGGCGCGCTCGCCCAGCGCGTCAACATGGCCGAACCAGATGGCGTCGTAGCGGGTGCCGTTTCTCTCGAGCAGCAGCTTCAGGTGGCGCTCCTTCAGGATGCGCTGGCTGACCACGCGGAATTCGTCGCAGAACACCGGCGGCGCAAAGCCCTGGCCCCATACCTGGCCGTCCATCAGCTCGATGAAGGCGGTGGTGTAGTAGGCATCTTCCAGCGGGCCGTCGGTTTCGATCACGCGCTCCAGTTGCTGCTTGCTCAGCCACGCCTTGCCCACTTCCTCGAACGCGGCGGCGAAGGCGTCGAAAGCGTCGGCGCGTATCGTCAGGCCGGCCGCCATCGCGTGGCCGCCGAATTTGTCGATCAGGCTGGGCGCCTTTTTGTACACCAGGTCCAGCGCGTCGCGCAGGTGGAAGCCGGGAATGGAGCGGCCGGACCCTTTGATCCAGCCGTCCGCGCCAGGCGCGAAGGTGATGGTCGGGCGGAACAGTCTTTCCTTGAGCCGCGAAGCGACGATGCCGATCACGCCCTGGTGCCAGCTGTCGTCGTAGACGCAGATGGTGCTGCTGTTGGCCGGCTCGAACTGGTCCAGGTGTAGCAGCGCCGTGTCCTGCATCTCGGCTTCGATCTCGCGCCGTTTCAGGTTGATGTCGTTGAGTTGTTGCGCCAGTTGCCAGGCGCGGTCGGCGTCATCGGTGATCAGGCATTCGATTCCCAGTGACATGTCTTCCAGCCGGCCGGCCGCGTTCAGGCGCGGCCCCAGCGCGAAGCCCAGGTCGAAGGGATTGGCGTTGCGCGGCTCGCGGCCGGCCACGCGGAACAGCGCCGCCACACCGGCGTGCATGCGGCCGGCGCGCATGCGCTTTAGCCCTTGCGCCACCAGGATGCGGTTGTTGGGATCGAGCTTGACCACGTCGGCCACGGTGCCCAGCGCGACCAGGTCGAGCAGGTTGTCCAGCTTGGGCTGGGTCTGGGCGTCGAACACGCCGCGCTTGCGCAGTTCGGCGCGCAGGGCCAGCAGCACGTAGAACACCACGCCGACGCCGGCGATATGCTTGCTGGGGAAGCCGCACTCGGGCTGGTTGGGGTTGACGATCACGCGCGCGGCCGGCAGCGTGTCGGCCGGCAGGTGGTGGTCGGTGACGACGACTTCGATGCCGCGCCGGTTGGCTTCGGCCACGCCGTCGATGCTGGCGATGCCATTGTCGACCGTGATGATGATGTCGGGCTGCTTTTCGCGCGCACAGAGTTCGACGATTTCCGGCGTCAGGCCGTAGCCGTATTCGAAGCGGTTCGGTACCATGAAGTCGATGCGGGCGGCCATTGCGCGCAGGCCGCGCAGCGCGACCGCGCAGGCGGTGGCGCCGTCGCAGTCGTAGTCGGCCACGATCACCATGCGCTTGTTGGCGGCGATGGCGTCGGCCAGGAAGACGGCGGCGGCGTCGATGTGCAGCAGGCCGGAGGGCGGAATCATGGCCGCCAGCTCGCTGGAGAGGTCCTTGGGGTCGGTCAGGCCGCGCGCGGCGTACAGGCGCGCCAGTACCGGGTGGATGCCCCCCTGGCGCAGCATTTCGGATGTGCGGAACGAGCAGGGGCGGGTGGCGATGCGGGTCATGTCAGGCTTGCTTCAAGAGGTTCAGGGTGGGCTTGCGCCAGAATTTGCGCAGCGCCAGTTTGCTGGTGCTGGTTTTGATGCTGGTGTTGCGGTGGCTGAGCCGCAGCGTCACGCTGTCGATGCGGCCGGCCTGCACGGCGTCCAGCAGCGGCGCGCACCATTGCTGCTCGATGCGCTGCAGATGCGCCAGCCAGTCGGCCCAGTCGCCGGCGACGGCCGACGAGATCAGGTCGGCCAGCATGACGCTGGCGCCGCCCGATTGCGCGGCGCGTTGCAGCATTTGCGCGGCGCTGGGGGCGCGCAGCTCGGGCGCGGCCAGTGCCATCATCCAGGAGGGGCCGCCGGCGACGGCCAGCGCTTTGGCGGCGGCCGCCGGGGGGCTGGTGGCGCTGCCTTGCGCGCCAGCCCACAACCAGAACGAGTTCACCGGCACCAGTGCGCGCGCCTGGCGTGCCTGGTTGACCGGATGTTCGTGCCACAGCATCTGGATTTCGTTTTGCAGCTTGCGGTAGGCCAGCGCCGCCGCGCCTTCCGGCACCCAGTCGCTCAGGTTTTGCGCCACGGCGGCGTCGGGCGAGGCGGTGTCCAGCCCGGACCAGTCGTCGGCACGCAGGAACCACAGGTCGGCGCCGCCGTACACCAGCGTCTTGCCCAGCTCTTCGAAATACGGGCGCGCCAGTTCGAACAGCGGACGCGCTTCGTCGTCGGCCAGGTGCAACTGGCGCGGATCGGCCAGCAGCAGGTGGGTGCGCGACAACTGCACGTGGACCGGTTGCAGGATGAACCAGTGGCCGGGCTGCGGCGGCAGGCCGCAGCCATGCATGGCTGCGCTGGCCAGCGGGGCGGCGGCAGTGGTGTCGGCGGCCGTCGGCGCAGCCAGTTGCAGGGTGCGCGCCAGCCAGGCCTCATGCGGCAGTACCCGGTTGGCCGGATCGTGCTCGCGCCGCTGCAGGGCGCCATGGCGCGACAGCAGCATGGCCAGGGCGGGCGTCTTGAGCGCACGCAGCAGGTCGGGCGCCAGTTCGGGAGGGGGCAGGGCGTAAGGCAGGGCAAGCGTAATCTGAGTCATGCCGCGATTGTAGGGCATAGCGGGCGGCGAATAAAAAATCTTTGCAGCAGCGGGATGGTGTTTTTACAAACTTTAGCGCCGTCCCGCGAGCCGCAGCGCTGGGTTGCGCCCATGAAAAGCGCATTGTGTGGCAAACTGCGGGCTCACATAACGTTGAGCCTAGTCGGAGCCCATGAGTATTATCCAAAAACTACCGTTTGAATGGCTGGTCGGCCTGCGCTACACGCGCGCCGGCAAGCGCAGCGGCCGCAATAGCTTCATCTCCTTCATTTCGCTCATTTCCATGGCCGGCATCGGCCTCGGGGTAGCGGCGCTGATCATCGTGCTGTCGGTGATGAACGGCTTCCAGAAAGAGGTCACCGACCGCATGTTGTCGGTGCTGGCCCACGTCGAAGTGTTCGACGCGCACGGTTCGATGGCGGACTGGCATGCCGCTGCCGCCGAGGCGCGCAAGAATCCCGAAGTGATCGGCGCCGCGCCGTTCGTCGAAACCCAGGGCATGCTGGTACGCGACGATGAGCTGCGTCCGTCCATCATCCGCGGCGTGCTGCCGGAGCAGGAGCCGAACGTGTCCGACGTGGCCAAGCAGACCCGCCGCGGCAGCTTCAACGCGCTGCAGCCGGGCGCCTACAACATCGTGCTGGGCATCGAACTGGCGCGCGCGCTGCACGTCAACCTGGGCGAGAAGGTGACCTTGGCGCTGGCCCAGGGGCAGCCGACGCCGGCCGGCGTGCTGCCGCGCCTGCGCTCGTTCACCGTGGTCGGCATCTTCGAGGCGGGCCATAACGAATTCGATTCGGCGCTGGCCTTCGTCCACCTGACCGACGCGGAGAAGCTGCTGCGCATGGACGCGCCGTCCGGCCTGCGCCTGCGCCTGTCGGACATGCACCGCGCGCCGCAGGTGGCGGCCGAGCTGAAACAGAGCATGTCCGGTGAGCTGATCATGCGCGACTGGTCCAAGCTGAACGCCAACTGGTTCGCCGCCGTGCAGACTGAAAAGCGCATGATGTTCATCATCCTGACCTTGATCATCGCGGTGGCCGCCTTCAACCTGGTGTCGACCCTGGTGATGACGGTGACCGACAAGCAGGCCGACATCGCCATCTTGCGCACCTTGGGCGCGTCGCCGCGCTCGGTGATGAAGATCTTCATGATCCAGGGCGCGCTGGTTGGCATCCTCGGCACCGCCATCGGCGTGGCGCTGGGCGTGCTGGTGGCGCTCAACGTCGACGTGATCGTGCCGTTTATCGAACATATATTGGGAGTGCAGTTTTTGTCCAAGGATATTTACTACATCAGTACCGTGCCGTCCGACCTGCGTTGGCCGGACGTGTTCAAGATCGGCGGCGTGGCCGTGGTGCTGGCCTTTGTCGCCACGCTGTACCCGAGCTGGTGGGCCGCCCGCGTGAAACCTGCGGAGGCGCTGCGCTATGAGTAATATCGAGATGAACGGCGCGCCGGTGCTGTCCTGCCGCGGCCTGGGCAAGACCTTTGTGCAGGGCGCCTACCAGGTGCAGGTGCTGGCCGGGGTCGACCTGGATGTGCGGCGCGGCGAGCGCGTGGCCATCGTCGGCGCGTCCGGTTCCGGCAAGTCCACTTTGCTGCATCTGCTGGGCGGGCTGGATACGCCGACCGCCGGCAGCGTGACGCTGCAGGGCCGCGACTTCGCCAATCTGAGCGAAAAGGCGCGCGGCGACTTGCGCAACCAGGCGCTGGGCTTCGTCTACCAGTTCCACCATCTGCTGCCGGAGTTTTCGGCGCTCGATAACGTCGCCATGCCGCTGCTGATACGGCGCGAGAAGCGCGCGCAGGCGCTCGACAAGGCGCAGCAGCTGCTGGGGCGCGTCAATCTGGCCAAGCGCGTGACGCACGTGCCGGGCGAGCTGTCCGGCGGCGAGCGTCAGCGGGTGGCGCTGGCCCGTGCGCTGGTGACGCAGCCTGCCTGCGTGCTGGCCGATGAGCCGACGGGGAATCTGGATCACGCCACCGCGCAGCAGATCTTCGAGCTGATGCTGGAGCTGTCACGTACTTTGGGTACCGCGTTCGTCATCGTCACCCACGATATCGAGCTGGCGCGCCGCTGCGACAGGGTGCTGCGCCTGACCGATGACGGCTTGCAGCCCTGGCACGAGTAAGCAGGCTTAACCATGTGGATCGACACCCACTGCCATCTGGATGCGCACGAATTCGGCGACGAATCGGCCGTGCAGGCTGTGCAGGCGGCTGGGCAGGGGGTCGGCATGATCGTGATTCCGGCGGTGGAGAAGGCGAATTTTCCAGTGGTGGCGCGGCTGGCCGCCAGCGTGGACAACGCTTGCTATGCGCTGGGCATCCATCCGATCTATGTGCCGCGCGCCAGCGAGGATGATCTGGCCTTCTTGCGCGAGCAGGTCGCTGCCGCCATGGCGGATCAGCGCTTTGTGGCGATCGGCGAGATCGGCCTCGATTTCTTTATTCCGATGCTGACCGAGCCGGCCATGCGCGAGAAGCAGATCCACTTCTTCCGCGAGCAGTTGAAGATCGCCCGCGATTTCGATCTGCCGGTGCTGATGCATGTGCGGCGCTCGCAGGACGTGGTGCTCAAGCATGTGCGCCAGCTGCGGCCCAATGGCGGGATTGCGCATGCGTTCAACGGCAGCTTCCAGCAGGCGCAGGCTTATGTCGATCTTGGCTTCAAGCTGGGCTTCGGCGGGGCCATGACGTTCAGCCGCGCGTTGCAGATCCGGCGCATGGCGGCCGAGCTGCCGCTGGAGGCCATCGTGCTGGAGACCGATGCGCCGGATATTGCGCCCGCTTGGGTGCATCCGGGACGCAATTCGCCGGACCAGATCCCGGCCATCGGGGCGGTGCTGGCGCAGCTGCGTGGCGTCCGCTTGCAGGAAGTGGCCGACGCCACCAGCGCCAACGCGCGCGCCGTGCTGCCGCGCATGCGCGTAGCCGGCTAGGGCACTCCAGAGCCTGCCTGGCGCAGGTGAGGAGGCCGTATCCCCGCATCGCGAGACCAAGCCAGACAAAACACGCCATCTGAGACCTTCGCTCCGAAGGGGGCGGGAGTTGCCGCTGCCGCCCGTGCCTAGGGCTTGAGCCGCATCAAACCTGCGTCCTGCCAGCCGGCGCAACCGCGCCTATCATGCTGCGTGGCGGCAGCGTCGCTAAGCTGCCCCACTGGAAACGATGCCTTACATCTGGGTATTCGTGACAAACTGTGTATATCTTCGGCCATGATTGTTCTACAGTGATCTCTGGCGTCCAGTGATCATTTATTCATAAAACCACAAGGAAAAATCATGATCCGATCAATGCTGTCGTTATTGCTGCTGCTGACCCTCACTCAATCTCAAGCTGCTCAATCAAATCTGCAATCATCCATAGACAAAGATTACACAGCCAATCTGGCGACGATCTTCGATCAATTTCATCGCAATCCCGAACTATCATTCATGGAAGTTAAAACGGCTTCCACGCTAGCCCGCGAGTTGAGAGCTGCCGGCTTTCAGGTAAGCGAGGGCGTAGGTAAAACAGGCATCGTCGCTATCTTGAAAAATGGCCCTGGCCCTATGGTGATGATGCGCACCGATATGGATGGCTTGCCGGTTGAAGAAAAATCCGGACTGCCGAATGCATCAAAAATCCATATGAAAGATACTGGCGGCAACGATGTTGCCGTCGCACATGCCTGCGGACACGACATTCATATGACCAGTTTAGTGGGGACTGCGCATCAGATGGCGGCCCGCCGCAACGAGTGGTCCGGGACGCTCATGCTGATAGGTCAGCCTGCGGAAGAGCGGGTTACCGGAGCCAAGGACATGATGCAGGATAATTTATGGAAGCGATTTGGCAAGCCTGACTATGCATTGGCGCTACATGTTATCGCCGGATTGGAATCCGGAAAAATTTTGGTGGAAGAGGCGCCTTGGTCCGGCGTCGACACCTTGCAAATTATTGTCCATGGGGTGGGCGCACACGGTGCCGCACCGTCCATGGGCAAAGATCCCGTGGTTCTCGGCGCCAAGATTGTTCTGGCATTGCAGGAAATTATTTCCCGGGAACGTAATCCCTATGAGCCGGCCGTGATTACCGTTGGCTCGTTCCATGGCGGCACCAAGGCCAATATTATTGGCGATAGTGCGAAACTGGAGCTGACCGTTCGCAGCGAAAGTGCTGAAACGAGGAGTTTGTTACTGAAGGCGATTACACGAGTGACCTTGAATACGGCGCGCGCCTATGGTATCGATGAAAACATGTTGCCAGAAATTACCGCCATCGATGCTCCTGCCTTGCCGACTTTGGATGATGAAGTTCTTCGCCAACGACTGGTGCACGTTTGGAGCGAAAATTTAGGTAGCTCCATATTTAGCACCAGTTTCAAGAAAGAAGGCATGATTTCTGAAGATTTTAATTATTTCACCAACGAACCCTACATTCCAAGTGTGTACTACAAAGTTGGCGCGACCTCGCTATCAGATTTGAATGAAGCCAAGAAAAATGGGGTTCGCATTCCAGGAAATCACAGCCCTTTATTTAAGGCGGACTCTGAATTGGCAATCAAGACTGGCGTACAAACAACGGTCATCGCCCTAATGGATTTGTTGAAAAAATAATGGGCTAGTCATAGCAATATTTAGAAGGAAAAAATGCCGGCGTCAAGCTACCCTCGCGCGTGACGGCCATCTCCGTCCGCTGCGAGGTCGGCGGCGATCCGCAACCGCGGCGGCCGGTGCCGCGCCGCGTCCAGCGGTGCCCTGTCTTGCGGCTGGGCGCTCACACGCAGTATGCCGTCGAGCAGGGATGGCTGCCGCTGGCCGTGTGGAGCGCGCCGACGCCGCCATTCTGGCTGTTCTGCTGGGTTACCTGCTGCATGCTGTGGATGCTGGCGCCAGCGTGGCTGGCCGGTGTGCTGGCTGACCCCTGCGCCTGGCTGCCGCTGTGGCAATTTCGCTGGCGCCGGGGGGGCCGCCGCGCCCAATCCAACCCTGTCCGCCATTGCAGGACATGCCAATACCGTCGTGTTCTCCGCTGCCGCCAGCCAGTACGCGGTCACGTCGTCCGGCAACGGCGGTAGCGTGGCGGCGGCCGGCCCGGACGGCAGGGATCTGATCAACGGCGTGCTGCAGTTGCAATTGAGCGAGCCGGTGCTGACCTTGGCCACGTACCCGACATCGGCGGGCTGGCCCTCTGACAGCAGGTGGCGGGCCTGATTTCACCGGGCGTGGCGATCGATACCGGGCTGGCGGATGCGGCGCTGGGCGGCGGTCCCGCCATTGCCGCGCAATTGATCGCCTCGGCCGAATTTTCCGCGAAATAGGGTGTGCTGAGCGACAGCCAGTTCGTCACCCGGCAGTACCAGAATGTGCTGGACCGCGCGCCCGGCACGGCTGGCCTGGCCAACTGGAGCGATCTGCTGTCCTTGCACGCGGCGCTGCGCCAGGAGGTGCTGGTCGGCTTTGCCGAATCCGGCGCAGCGTTTGGCAATGCGGCCCATGGCTATGTTGGTGCCAGTGGTACGCACGCCGCCTGGCTGTTCCCCACATAGCCGGGCGCGGAAAATTAGAGCCTTCCTACCAAACCCGTCCCCGGCGCGCCCATTACAATTGGGAGCAAATCACATGGAGGCCATCCCATACCGCGGGGTGATATCAAAAATACATGAGCAAACCCAAGCTGCATTTCGCCCACGCCAACAGCTACCCGGCCGGCGTGTACCGCCAGTTCTTTGAGCTGCTGGCGCCGCATTTCGATATCCAGGCGCTGGACATGCACGGTCACGACCCGCGCTATCCCGTCACCGACTGCTGGCCGCTGCTGGTCGATGAATACATCAAGGAGCTGACCACGCGCTACGACGAGCCGGTGATCCTGCTGGGCCACTCGCTGGGCGGCATGCTTAGCCTGCTGGTGGCCAAGGCCCGGCCCGACCTGGTGCGCTGCGTGGTGATGCTCGATTCACCGGTGGTGGCCGGCTGGCGCGCGCTGGCATGGCGCCTGATCAAGGTGAGCTGCCGCACCCACAGCGTCCCGCCGGCCAAGTTCTCGCTCAAGCGCCGTAACGTCTGGCCGGATGTGGATGCCGCCTACCAGCACTTTGCCGGCAAGGAGCTGTTTGCCGCCTGGGCGCCCGGCGTGCTGCAGGATTACATGGACGGCGGCCTGAAACCGCACCCGGACGGCGTGCAACTGCGCTTCACGCGCGAGACCGAGACCGCCATCTACAGCACGCTGCCGCACCATCTGGGCCCGCTGCTGCGTGCGCCATTCCCGGTGCCGATCGGCTTCATAGGCGGCACCGAATCGTGGGAAACCAGCCAGTCCGGCCTGGGCCACACCCAGGCGCTGACGGGCCGCAACTTCCGCATGATCCCTGGCGGCCACCTGTTCCCGATGGAGTCGCCGGCGCTGGCGGCTGAAGTCACGCGCGAGATGATCGAGGCGCTGCAGGCGCAGATCGCCCCCGCCAAACGCGACGCCAAGCAGCTGCAGCGCGCCTGAGGCGCGCGGCGGTCGATGCAAAAATGTTCTTGAAAGCGGACCTTTTCGCGTAAAATCTTGGCATTCGGCGCGGGCCAGGTCCGCGCCAGCCTTCCCTGAAATTTGACAGAGTGCCTTGCGATGACGATTAAAAGCGATAAATGGATACGCCGGATGGCGCAACAGCATGGGATGATCGAGCCATTCTTCCCTGACCAGGTGCGCATGGAAGAGGGCCGCAAGGTGATCTCCTACGGCACCTCGTCGTACGGCTACGACATCCGCTGCGCCGACGAATTCAAGGTCTTCACCAACATCAACAGCACCATCGTCGATCCGAAGAACTTCGATTCCAACTCCTTTGTCGACATCAAGAGCGACGTCTGCATCATCCCGCCGAATTCTTTCGCGCTGGCGCGCACCATGGAATACTTCCGCATTCCGCGCAGCGTGCTGACGGTCTGCCTGGGTAAATCGACCTACGCGCGCTGCGGCATCATCGTCAACGTGACGCCGTTCGAACCGGAATGGGAAGGCTATGTGACGCTGGAGTTCTCCAACACCACGCCGCTGCCGGCCAAGATCTACGCCGGCGAAGGCTGCGCGCAG
>FSZM01000146.1_pt1 | contig 24986 bp, 19 predicted proteins | sample 1638831 | NCBI WGS metagenome assembly FSZM01 (sample SAMEA3914813, study PRJEB12502) | metagenome | biome: forest; material: soil | place: Canada | collected 2011-07-07 | depth 0.3 m
CGAATCGGAAGTGGCCAAGATGCTCAAGCTGTCGCTGGCCGACTACCAGGAAATGCTGTCGGACGGCGGCGGCCACCAGCTGGTGTACTACGAGGATTTCCACGCCGACGACGGCAACGACAGCTTTTTGGATCGCTATTGCTCCGACGAGGAGGCCGATCCACTGCGCTCGCTGCTGGACGGCGACTTCCGCCAGGCCGTCATCGACGCCATCGACGCGTTGCCGCCGCGCGAGAAGATTTTGATGGGTCTCTACTATGAAGAGGAACTCAACTTGAAAGAAATCGGCGCCGTCATGGGGGTATCCGAATCGCGCGTGTCGCAGTTGCACACGCAAGCCGTGGCGCGGTTGCGCGCCTCACTCCGGGAGCGTTCGTGGACTGGGCCAGCGTAGCCGGTGTGGCGCTGGCCCTGGCCGGCGTCATCATCGGCCAGGGGCTGGAAGGGGGCAAGCTGTCGGCGCTGCTGCAGCCGGCGGCGTTTTCCATCGTGGTGATCGGTACCTTCGGCGCGGTGCTGCTGCAAACCCGTTTGCCGACCTTTGTGCGCGGGCTGCGTATGCTGCGCCTGGTGTTCGCGCCGCCGCTCGACAACCGCGCCTCGCTGGCGCGCGAGATCAATGCCTGGAACCTGGCGGCGCGGCGCGACGGCCTGCTGTCGCTGGAGCGCTACATGCTCGCTTCCAAAGACCAGTTCAATGCCAAAGGCCTGCGTCTGATCGTCGACGGCATCCATCCCGACAAGCTGCGCCAGCTGCTCGACACGGAAATCACCGCCTACGAAACCGAGGAGCGGCTGGCGGTGCGCATCTGGGAATCGGCGGCCGGCTACTCGCCCACCATCGGCATCCTGGGTGCGGTGCTGGGCCTGATCCACGTGATGGAAAATCTGACCGATCCGAGCAAGCTCGGTTCCGGCATCGCCGTCGCTTTCGTGTCGACCATTTACGGCGTCGGCCTGGCCAACCTGTTCTTTTACCCGATCGCCAACAAGCTCAAGGCCATCGTCACCCAGGCCGTGCACCAGCAGGAGATTGCGGCCGCGGTGTTCTACGATATCGCCACGGGCGATCACACGCGCGTCATCGACGAGCGCATCGCCACGCTGATGCGGGAGCACTGAGATGCACAATCGTCGCGCGCGCGCCAGGTTCGACGACCCGCCGGAAAACCATGAGCGCTGGCTGATCTCCTATGCCGATTTCATCACCTTGCTGTTTGCCTTCTTCGTGGTGATGTATGCGATTTCATCGGTCAACATCGGCAAGTACAAGGTGTTTTCCGACGCGCTGGGCGATGCCTTCGGCGGCGCCGGCGCCACCCAGCCCATCAATACGCAGGTGCAGAACCTGCCGATCCCCAATCCTGGTCTGCGGCGCCGCACCGAATTGCTGCGCAAGGAAAAAGAGCACATGACCAAGCTGGCGCAGGACTTATTGTCCACGCTGGCGCCGCTGGTCAAGGAAGGCAAGGTGCGGGTCACGCAGAACAGCCGCGGGGTCAGCGTCGAGATCAACGCCAGCGTGCTGTTCGATCCGGGCGAGGCGCGCCTGACCAGCGAATCGACCGAGGCCTTGCGCGCCGTGGCGGTGCTGCTGAAGAACGACAGCCACGATGTGCAGGTCGAGGGCCACACCGACAACCAGCCTATCCGCAACGTGCTGTTCCCGTCCAACTGGGAATTGTCGGCGGTGCGCGCATCGAGCGTGGTGCGGCTGTTCATCGATGCCGGCGTGGCGCCGGAGCGGCTGACGGCGGTCGGCCATGGAGCCAACCTGGCGGTGGCGTCGAATGCCACGGCGGAAGGGCGCGCGCGCAACCGGCGCGTCGCCGTCACCATCTTGTCGGGCATCCCCGACACGGTCACGCAATTGCCGACACCGACACCGTCGCCGCTGCCGCCATCGCCGCAATAAACTAAGGAAGTCTCAGCCGGCCAGGAAGCCGCGGCTCTTGGAGAAGGTGGTGGCCTGGCTGCCGCTCGGGCCATACAGGCTGCTCGCTGCCGCCGTTTTCGGACGCAGCGCCTGCAGCGCGCCCTGGGTGTGGCTCATGTGCTTGTTGATCAGCATGCCGTTGATGCGGTTCAGTTCCTTGGCTTCCTGGGTATCGGTCAGCAGGTTCTGCCACAGCTGGGTGGCGACATCGTCGTTGAGGGCGGCTATCCAGGCTGCCATGCCCGTTTCCTGGGCCAGGAAACCGGCGGCGCCTAGCGCGCTGTGGCGGGCATGGGCCAGGGCGGCCATCTGCGCCACCAGGGCGGATTTTTCCACCGTCAGATTGGGCAAATTTTCAATATCGGCCGCCACCAGGTGCTGCTGTTCCTGCTTGAGGATGTCCAGCAAGGCCAGCATGACCTTGTGTTCTTCATGCAGGGTGTTCATCGGGGTGGCGGGCATGGCTCATCCTAACGTTTTCTGGAATGCAGCAGATCCTTGACCGTGTCCAACAGTCCATCCGCCACTTTTTCCGAGTTGACTTGAAACTTGCCGCCGGCAATGGCGTCCTTGATACGGCCCACTTTCTCCGCATCGAATACCGCCGCGCTGCCGCCGGCAGCGCTCGCTGCCAGCGCCTGGCCTTGCGGCGACAAGCGTACATTGTCCGTCGTGCTCGGGGTCGCTGCCGTTTTATCTGCGCTACGGGTATTCGTAGTGGTGGCGGGCGACGCCGGCAAGCCGGGGGTGCTCTTTACTGCATCATTGATTTTCACAGCATCATCCTCGTCTGGTTGGAGTGCGACACTCCGGGATCTGAGTCTATAACGGCAATGGCGGCCAAAACTTTAGCGTGCCATGGCGCAATACTCATTTCTTCCCGGTTAAAACGTCACTTCCACCAGTCCTCCAGACTTCGCAATCCCCGTGATTTGTTGCCCTGAGGCAGTTTTTACCTGCACCACCTGGCCTTCGCCGGCCCCGCTCATTGCGCGCGCCTCGGCCGACACACTGAAGCCGGCACCGCTGGAAACGAGCTTGACCACCTGGCCCGGCTGCACCACCGGCTTGCTGCGCAGCGTATCGAGCCGCAGCGGCGTGCCGGACGGCAGGGAAACATTGGTGCTGCGGCCAACCACCTGGCCGATATCGGTCGCTATACCGGCTGGCAAGGTGGTTAAATCACCCTTGACGGCCACCAACTGGCTCGCTTCGATGGTCTGGCCCTGGGCCAGCGGCACGGCGCTGGCGATGTAATCGGCTTGCACCGAGACCGTCGCCTGAATATAGACCGTCCAGCTGGACGGTGTCACACATTTGACACCCACCGTGGTCTTGCCCCAGGCGCGCGCGCCCGGCATCAAAAACGCTTGCGGCGCCGGGCAGGCGGCCAGGCTCATGCGTGGATCTATGCTGCCGACCTTGACCGATACCGTGCCCGGCAAGCCGGCCGCCTGCTGCTGCAGGAATGCTTCTACGCTCTGTTTCATCACGGCCGTCTCCATGCGCGCCGGCGCCGCGCTCTGGGCATGGCTGGCGCCACTCAAGAGCAGGGCGCTGATCAACAGGGAGCGGGGGGGCAGGCGAGTATGCATGGTCAAGGTTTCCTGGAATGTAGCCATGATAGTCGGGCCGGCGCCGGGCCAAGCGTGGAATAAGGCCGAAAAGCGCAGCCTTATCAAGCGATGGTGCTGGCCGGGCCAGCCGTATCATCGATCCTGTCGTAATCAATTCGTCCGCACATTGCGGGCAGACACGGAGCCTGTCATGGTTGGGAAACTTGATGATTTTCTGCGCTTTAATGAGACCGCGCTGAGCCTGCGCTCGCAGCGGCAGACCGTGCTCGCGTCCAATATCGCCAACGCCGACACGCCCAATTACAAGGCCCGCGACATCGATTTTGCCAGCGCGCTGAACGGTGCGCTGGAGCGCGCCAACGCCACCGCCAACAGCGGTCCGCTGCGCACCACGGCGGCCAAGCATTTCCCCGGCCCTGCGCAAGACGGCAGCACGATGCCGGACGGTACGCCGCTGCTGTACCGCGGCGTGGTGCAGGGCGCGGTTGACGGCAACACGGTGGACATGGATGTGGAGCGCAACCAGTTCGCCGACAACGCAGTGCGCTACGAAGCTGGCGTGACGATGATCAATGCCCAGATCAAGGGCATGCTGACGGCGATCCAGGGAGGTAACTGATTATGTCGCTGTTTAATATTTTTAATGTGTCCGGTTCGGCCATGAGCGCGCAGTCGCAGCGGCTGAACGTGGTCGCCAGTAACCTGGCCAATGCCGACAGCGCCACCAGCGCGACGGGCGAAGCCTACCGCGCCAAGCAGGTGGTGTTCGAGGCCACGCCGGCCGCCGATGGCGGCGCCTCCACCGGCGTGCGCGTCAAGCAAGTGATCGAGGATGCGTCGCCGCTGAAACAGGTGTACGACCCCAAGCATCCGATGGCCGACGACAAGGGCTATGTGTCGATGCCGAACGTGAATGTGGTGGACGAGATGGTCAACATGCTGTCGGCCTCGCGCGCTTACCAAAACAATGTGGAAACCATGAACGCGGCCAAGACGCTGCTGCTGAAAACCCTGACGATAGGCCAGTAAGGCGCGTCTTTAACTGAGAGAACATCATGAGTGTGAGCGGAATTATCGATACCCCACCGGTCGCGGCGCCGGTCAATACCACCAACACCAGCAGCACCAGCAGCACCAGCAGCACATCGAGTAGCAACGACATCGGCTCCGATCAGAATAAATTCATGACGCTGCTGGTGACGCAGCTGAAGAACCAGGACCCTTTGAACCCGATGGACAACGCGGCCATGACCAGCCAGCTGGCGCAGCTGTCGACGGTGACCGGCATCAACAAGGTCAACGACACGCTCAATTCGCTGCGCTCCGACCAGGCCTCGGCGCAGTCGCTGGCGGCCACCAACCTGATTAACAAAGGCGTGCTGGTGGCGGGCAATTCCATGAACCTGAGCACCACCAAGCCCACCGACGGCAGCACCGGCGTCAGCGGCGCGGTGTTCGGCGTCGACCTGGCATCGCCGGCCAGCGATGTCATGATCGCGATCCAGGACAAGAGCGGCAACACGGTGCGAACCATCGATGCCGGCCCCAACCAGATCGGCAGCTATCCGCAAGTGTGGGATGGCAAGGACGATTCCGGCAAGCAGCTGCCCGACGGCAGCTACACCTTCAAGGTCACCGCCACCTCGGCCGGCAGCACGCTCAGCGATGCCACGGCGCTGAGCCTGGCCGGCGTCAACAGCGTATCGACCGGCAGCGGCGGCGTCAAATTGAATACCTCCCTCGGACAATTCGTCATGTCCGATATTAAGCAAGTCATGTAAGTCAGCCACCTCATCTGATAGGGGAATACCATGTTTCAACAAGGACTCAGCGGCCTGAACGGCGCATCGAAATCGCTGGACGTGATCGGCAACAACATCGCCAACGCCAGCACCGTCGGCTTCAAGGGCTCGACCACCGAGTTCGCCGACCTGTACGCCAATTCGCTCAATGGCGCCTTCGGCAACGATGCCGGCATCGGCGTGCAGGTGGCCAAGATCGCCCAGCAGTTCACCCAGGGCGGCCTGGAAACGACCAACAATCCGCTGGACGTGGCGATCAACGGCGGCGGCTTCTTCCGCCAGGTGGTCAACGGCGCGGTGGAGTACAGCCGCAATGGTCAGTTCCATGAAGACAATACCCATACCCTGGTCAATGCCCAAGGCGCGCAACTGACCGGCTATTTAGCCGACAAGAACGGCATCCTCCAATACGGCGCGCCAGTGCCGCTGACGCTGGACAAGTCGGACCTGACGCCGGTGGCCACCACCACGGCCAATTTCCACCTGAACCTGAGCTCGACGGAAGCGGTCATTTCCAAGGCTCCGTTCAACCCGAACGATCCGGCAACCTTCAACACCCGCTCCAACGTGCAGGTGTACGACACGCTGGGCACGTCGCACCAGATGACGACTTATTACGTCAAGACCGCGGCCAACACCTGGGACGTGTACGCTTCGGCCGACAACAAGGAAATCGTCTCGGCTGGCGTGACCGCCGCCATCATCAGTGACCCTGCCACGATCCAGGCCCGCGCCGACTACCAGACCGCCGTCACCGCGGTGCCGCCTAACCCGCAATCGGTCATCGACGGCTTCGCCGCTGCCTATGCACAGGCTGCCGGCACGGCGATGCTGACCGCCGAAACCAACGCTGGCGCCACCCAGCCCCAGTTGGATGCGCTGACCGCCGCCTTCGACCCCAACACCGGCGTCGGCACCATAGCCGGCATCACCCCGGACCAGATCGATGCCAAGCTGGCCGACGCCGTGACGGTGCCGCCGGTGCGCGTGGGCACGCTGGTATTCGACAAGAACGGCGCCGTCAGCGCCGCCGGCATGGCGCTGTTGACGCCGCCGCAATCGGTGCCGTTCTCGGTCGCGCTGCCTATCTTCCCCGACACCGGCGCCACCCAGCCGATGACGATTTTGACCTCGTTCAACGGCACCACCCAGTACGGCAGCAAGACCAACGACCAGGGCCCGTCGGCCGACGGCAATTCGGCCGGCGCCTGGCAAAGCTACCAGATCGACCAGAATGGCGTGATCCTGGGCCAGTACAGCAATGGCAAGTCGCGCCCGATGGGGCAGATTGCCATGGCCAACTTCGCCAGCGTGGACGGCTTGACGCCGCTGGGCAATAACGCCTGGGCGGAAAGCTCGTCCTCGGGCCAGCCCACCATAGGCGTGCCGAATGCGGGCTCGATGGGCAAGCTGATCTCCGGCCAGGTGGAAAACTCCAACGTCGACCTGACCAGCGAGCTGGTCAACATGATCACCGCGCAGCGCGTCTACCAGGCCAATGCGCAGACCATCAAGACCGAGGACTCGATTCTGCAAACCCTGGTCAACCTGCGTTGATCGGCAACGAAGAAGAAAGCAGCGCGCCATGGACCGTTTGATCTATACCGCGATGACCGGGGCGCGGCACGTGATGGAGCAGCAAGCGACCGTGTCGAACAACCTGGCCAACGCCACCACCACGGGCTTTCGCGCCCAGCTCGACACCTTCCGTGCCGTGCCGGTGGTGTCGGAGGGCTTGCCGACCCGTACCTTCGTGGTCGATTCCACGGTCGGCGCCGACATGCGCGCCGGCGCCATCCAAACCACCGGCCGCGCGCTGGATGTGGCGATCCGCGACCAGGGCTGGTTTGCGGTGCAGTCGGCCGACGGCTCGGAAGCCTATACCCGCAACGGCAGCCTGAAGATCAGCGAGAACGGCCTGCTGCAAACGTCCAGCGGCCAGACCCTGCAGGGGGACGGCGGCCCGATCGCCATTCCGCCCGACACCACCGTGGCGATCGCCAGCGATGGCACGGTCAGCACCATTTCCACCGATTTCAAACCGGGTCCGGCCAACGTGCTGGGCCGCATCAAGCTGGTCAACCCGGACCCGAAAGCGCTGGTGCGCGGCGACGACGGCCTGTTCCGCCTGAACACGGGCGCGCCGGCCGAGAACGATCCCAACGTGCGCGTGGTTGACGGCGCGCTGGAGGGCAGCAACGTCAATCCGGTCGATTCCATGGTCAACATGATCAGCCTGGCAAGGTCGTTCGAGATGCAAATGAGCTTGATGAAGAACGCCGAGAATAACGCCGCAAAAGCCACCCAGATCCTCGCTTTGAGTTGATGCCTGCTCCCGCATAATGATTGTGTGGGATAAGCGGCTGCCAGTTGGGTAGCTTGCGATCCCGGCGATTGGGAGAAGGAAATGATACGCTCATTGTGGATAGCCAAGACTGGCATGGAGGCGCAGCAGACGCAGATGGACGTCACGTCCAATAATCTGGCCAACGTCAGCACTAACGGCTTCAAGAAGTCGCGCGCCGTATTCGAGGATTTGCTGTACCAAAACATCCGCCAGCCGGGCGCACAATCGTCGCAACAGACCAACTTGCCATCGGGCCAGCAGCTCGGCACCGGCGTGCGCTCGGTGGCCATCGAGCGCATCCACACCCAGGGCAATCCCCAGTCGACCGGCAATGACAAGGACATGATGGTCAACGGCAACGGCTTCTTCAGCGTGCTGCTGCCGGACGGTACCACCGCCTACACCCGCGACGGCTCCTTCCAGCGCGACCAGAACGGCCAGATGGTCACCTCCAGCGGCTTTCCGCTGCAGCCGGCCATCACCATCCCCATCACCGCGCAAAGCATCACTGTGGGCCGCGACGGCACCGTGTCGGTCACTTTGCCGAACCAGGTGGCGCCGCAGCAGATCGGCACCATCCAGCTGGCTACCTTCATCAACCCGACCGGACTGGAATCGAAGGGCGAGAACCTGTACGTGGAAACGGGCGCCTCCGGCAATGCGCAAACCAATACGCCGGGCACCAACGGCACCGGCGTGATCCTGCAGGGCTATGTCGAGACTTCCAACGTCAACGTGGTGGAAGAGATGGTCAACATGATACAGACCCAGCGTGCCTACGAACTGAACTCGAAGGCGATCACCACCTCCGACCAGATGCTGCAGAAGCTGTCGCAGATGTAAGGAGAGATGATGAAATCCCTTTTGCCCCTGATCGCTGTTGCCGGCCTGAGCGCCTGCACCGCCGTCCCCACCACCATCGTGCAGCAGCCGCTGACGGCGCGCCCGCTGGTGGCCGAGCAGGCGGTGCCGAACAATGGCGCAATCTTCCAGAACAGCGTGTTCCGTCCCATCTTCGAAGACCGCCGCGCACGCCATGTGGGCGACGTGCTGACCCTGGTCATCACCGAGAAGACTGCCGCCGTCAAGGCCGGCGCCAGCTCGGGCAACAAGTCCGGCAGCGTCAGCGCCAGCGTGCCCGGTCCGCTGCAAAGCACGTTCGGCGCCACGCTGGCGGCCAACAACGCCAGCAAGTTCGCCGACGCCGACAACCAGTCGGCCAGCAACACCTTCACCGGCACCATGGGCATTACCGTGGTCGAGGTGCTGTCCAACGGTAACCTGATCGTCTCGGGCGAAAAGCAGATCGCGATGAACAAGGGCACCGAGTTCATCCGCTTCTCCGGCATGATCAATCCGGACAACATCGCCACCGGCAATATCGTGCAATCGACCGCCATCGCCGATGCGCGCGTGGAGTACCGCACCAACAGCCAGATCGACCGCGCCGAGATGACGTCGATGGCCTCGCGTTTCTTCCAAAGCTTGCTGCCATTCTGATCATGACTATCTTGAACCTGAACTTCACCAAACTGTGCCTGCGCATCCAACGGGCTGGCGCCGCGCTGTTGCTGGGCGTTTTGGCCGTGCAGGCCGCGCCGGCGCAAGCCGAGCGCCTGAAAGACTTGGCCAGCATCGCCGGCGTGCGGCAAAACCAGTTGATCGGCTACGGCCTGGTGGTCGGCCTGGACGGCAGCGGCGACCAGACCACGCAAACGCCATTCACCGTGCAGAGCGTGGTGTCGATGCTGCAGCAGCTGGGCGTGAACCTGCCGCAAGGCACGCAGCTGCAATTGAAAAACGTCGCGGCAGTGATGGTCACCGCCTCGCTGCCGGCGTTTGCGCAGCCGGGCCAGACGCTGGACATCACCGTCTCGTCGATGGGCAATGCGAAAAGCCTGCGTGGCGGCACCTTGCTGATGACGCCGCTCAAGGGCGCGGACGGCCAGGTGTACGGCATGGCGCAGGGTAATGTACTGGTCAGCGGCGTCGGTGTGGCGGCGGGCGGCAATTCGCTGCAGGTCAACCACCTCAGCGTCGGCAAGATTTCCGGCGGCGCCACCGTGGAGCGCGCAGTCGCCTCGGCGCTGGGCGAGAACAACATCATCAAGCTGGAACTGAACAACGCCGACTTTTCCACCGCCAGCCGGGTAGTCGAAGCGATCAATGACAAGTACGGCGCCGGCATTGCCTACGCGCTGGACAGTCGCGTGATCCGCGTGCAGTCGCCCAGCAGCAGCGACCAGCGTGTGAGCTTCATCGGCACCTTGCAGGAACTGCAGGTCAACCCGGCCGAGCAGCCGGCCAAGGTCATCATGAACGCCCGCACCGGATCGGTGGTGATGAACCGCGCCGTCACTTTGGACACCTGCGCCATCTCGCACGGCAACCTGTCGATCTCGGTCACTGCCGAGCCGCAGGTCAGCCAGCCGAACGCGCTCTCTGGCGGGCGCACCACGGTCACCCAGAATACCCAGGTCGGCATCAAGCAGGACAATGGCAAGGTCATGCTGGTCAAGGGCGGCGCCTCGCTGCAGGACGTGGTCAAGGCGCTCAACGCGATCGGCGCCACGCCGCAGGACTTGCTGGCGATACTGCAGGCGATGAAGGCGGCCGGTTCGCTGCACGCCGAGCTGGAAATCATCTAAGGACACGCCATGACCAGCGCCAACGACCTCTCCAGCCGGCTCGCCCTTGATGTCAAGGACATGGGCAGCCTGCGCCAGTCGGCGCGCGCCGGCAGCCCGGAGGCGTTGAAGACCGCGGCCACGCAGTTCGAAGCCATGTTCGTCAACATGATGATGAAGAGTATGCGCGAGGCCACGCCGCAGGACGGCATGATGGACAGTCAGCAGACCAAGACCTTCACCACCATGCTGGACCAGCAAACCAGCCAGAACATCGCCAAGAAGGGCATAGGCCTGGCCGACATGCTGGTGCGGCAATTATCGAAGGCCACGCCGACGCAGGAACAGGCGCTGGCCATCGGCAACGATGGGGCCACTGGCAACGCGGCCGGCACCGATGCCGCCGGCACTTTCGGCGGTGCGGCCAGCCTGCTCGATGCGGCGCGCCTGAAGCGCGCCATCGATGCGGCCGGCGGTCCCGGCAGCGTCAGCGGTGATAGCAGCAGTAGCGGCGCCACGGCGGCGGCCAAGGCCGGCCAGGCGCCGCATGTGCGCAGCTTCCAGGAAAAGCTGGGTGCGCACGCCGAGGAGGCCAGCAAGGCCACCGGTATTCCAGCCAAGTTCATGCTGGGCCAGGCCGCGCTGGAGAGCGGCTGGGGCAAGCGCGAAATCAAGGGCCGCGACGGCAGCAACAGCCACAACCTGTTCGGCATCAAGGCCGGGTCTGACTGGAAAGGCAAGGTGGTCGAAGCGACCACGACCGAATACGTCAACGGCAAGGCGCAGAGCCGTGTGGAACGCTTCCGCGCCTACGACACGTATGCGGACAGTTTCAAGGATTACGCCAGGCTGCTGGCGACCAACCCGCGCTATGAAAAAGTGCTGGCCAGCGGTGGCGACGCCAGCAGCTTTGCGCGCGGCCTGCAGAAAGCCGGCTATGCGACCGACCCGAACTACGCGGCCAAGCTGACCAACATCATCAAGCATTCGCTGGTGGGTTAAGCGATGGCGCGGCCGCGGCGTATCAAGTTTGAGCGCCGGCGACCGTAAATTAGGTAGAGAGAGCACATCATGTCATTACTGAGTATCGGACAATCCGGTTTGCTGGCCGCCCAGGTCGGCCTGTCCACCACCGGCAACAATATCGCCAACGCCAGCGTGGCCGGCTACAGCCGCCAGACCGTGGTGCAGTCCGATTCCTATACGCAGTTCTTTGGCTACGGCTACCTGGGCACCGGTACCCAAGTGACGGCCGTGCGCCGCTCCTACGACGACTTCCTGGCCAACCAGCTGCGCAATGCGGAAGCGAGCCAGGCATCGCTGGATACCTACACTTCGCAGATCAGCCAGGTCGACAACCTGGTGTCCGACACCACCTCCGGCCTGTCGCCGGCCATGGCGGACTTCTTCAGCGGCGTGCAGGACGCCAACTCCAATCCAGCCTCGACTGCGTCGCGCCAGGCGCTGCTGTCGAGCGCCAATTCGCTGGTGTCGCGCTTCCAGGCGCTGAGCGGTCGCATGCAGGAAATTTCCGACGGCGTCAACAGCCAGATCACCAGCACGGTCAACCAGATCAACACCTATTCGGGGCAGATCGCCGACCTGAACGGCCAGATCGCCGCCGGCGGCAGCGATCCCAACCACTTGCCCAACGATTTGCTGGACCACCGCGACGCGTTGTTGACGGAATTGAACAAGCTGGTCAAGGTCAACGTGACGCCAGGCGCCAACAATCAGGTGTCGGTCTCCTTTGGCAACGGCCAGCCGCTGGTGCTGGGCACCACGCCGTATGCGCTGGCCACGTCCAGTTCGCCCACCGATGTCTCGCGGGTCCAGGTCGGTTATCAGGCCGGCAATAATTTCAGTCCCTTGCCGGACCGCTTCATCACGGGTGGCCAGTTGGGCGGCCTGGTCGACTTTCGCAGCAATGCGCTGGACCAGGCGCAAAATGCGCTGGGCCAGGTGGCCGCCGGCCTGGCGGTCAGCTTCAATGCGCAGCAGGTGCTGGGGCAGGATTTGAACGGTGCGCCGGGCACGCCGATGTTCGGGCCGATCAACGCCTACGTGGGCACCAACAGCAACAACTCCCTGGCCAGCACGGCCAGCGTGACCGCGGTGGTCTCGGATGCCAAGGCGCTGACCACCAGCGACTACAGCGTCGACTACGATGCCACCGCGGCGGCCTACACGGTGACCCGCCTCAGCGACGGCACCAAGTTCCCGGTGACGAGCTCGCCGCAAACCATCGACGGCGTCGACTACACCTTCAGCGGCACGCCGGCCGGCGGCGACAATTTCCTGGTGCGGCCCACCTACAACGCGGTCAGCAGCCTGTCGGTGCTGATCAGCGATCCGGCCAAGATCGCGCTGGCCGCGCCGATCAGCACCGCTACCGGCGCCAGCAACACCGGCAGCGCCAAGATCTCGCCCGGTTCGGTCGATGCCAACTATTTGTTGCCGGGCAATTCGCTGGCGCCGCCGGCCACGCCGGTCACGCTGGCCTACGACAAGGCCAGCGGCACGCTGTCCGGCTTCCCGCCGGGGCAGAACGTCACCGTCACCGTCAACGGCGTGCCCACCGTGTACCCGGCCGGCACCCCCACCATCCCCTACACCGACGGCGCGCAGATCAACTTTGGCGGCATCACACTGGCCGTCAGCGGCACGCCTGGCGATGGCGACACCTTCAGCGTCGGCCCCAACAAGAATGGCGTGGGCGACAGCCGCAACGGCCTGCTGCTGGGCGCCCTGCAGACCAAGAACATCCTCAACGGCGGCAACACCACCTTCCAGACTGGCTACGCGCAGATGGTCAACTTTGTCGGCAACAAGGCCAAGGAAGCGCAGATCAGCGGCGCCGCGGCCGACGCCGCCGTGAACCAGGCCACCACGTCCCAGCAAGCCGTGTCCGGCGTCAATCTGGATGAGGAAGCGGCGAATCTGTTACGCTACCAGCAGGCTTACCAGGCAGCAGGCAAGGTGATGCAAATTGCCAGCCAATTATTCAACGTGCTTACCAGCCTGGGCGGCTAAGCCGGTTAATCGATAACGGGACGCATCATGAGCTTGCGCATCAGTACACAAACCATCTACAACGTCGGGGTCAACCAGATCACTTCGCTGCAAAGCGCGCTGTCGCGTACCCAGCAGCAGCTCTCGAGCGGCAAGAAGAACCTGTCGGCGGCCGACGATCCGATCGCCGCCGCGCGCGCGCTGGAGGTGACGCAGTCGCAGAGCGTCAACACCCAGCTGGCCACCAACCGCGGCAGTGCCAAGAGCGACTTGTCGCAGGAGGACGTGGCGCTGGCCAGCGTGACGTCGCTGCTGCAGGACGTCAAGTCGCTGGCGGTGAACGCCGGCAACGGCGGCATGACGCAGAAGGACCGCGAATCGCTGGCGGTGGAACTGGAAGGCAAGCTGAACGACATGCTGGGCGTGGCCAACACGGCCAACGGTGAGGGCGGCTATCTGTTTTCCGGCTATGCCGCGACCACCCAGCCATTTACGCAAACGGCCACCGGCGCGCTGTACCTGGGCGACCAGGGGCAGCGCGAGCTGAAAGTGGGCTCGACGCGGCAAATGCCGATCAGCGATTCGGGCCAGTCGGTGTTTGAGAACAACGTCACCGGCAACGGCACCTTCGTTACCGGCGCGGCGGCCGGCAATTACGCGCGCGGCGGCAGCGGCATCATTGCGCCCGGCTCGGTGGCCGATCCGACGCTGCTGACCGGCCACCAGTACCAGATCGATTTCCAGGTGGTGCCGGCCACGCCGGGCACGCCCAAGTCCACTACCTATACCGTCACCGACGTGACTTTGGGCCAGCCGGTGCCGGCCAACCCGGTGCCGGCCGTGCCAGTGCCGTATGTGAGCGGGCAGAACATCAGCTTTGATGGCCTGCAGTTCGACATCAAGGGCGATCCGGCCAATCAGGACCAGTTCACCGTGGCGCCCAGCAGCAAGCAATCGGTGTTTACCACGCTGACCAGCCTGATCGGCGCCTTGCGCGCGCCGGGTGATGGCGCGGCCGGCCAGGCCAGCCTGAATAACGCGCTCAACCAGGTGCAGTCGAACATCGACAATGCCACCGACAATGTGCTGGCGGTGCGCGCCTCGGTTGGTTCACGCTTGAAGGAATTGGATACGCTCGACAGCACGGGCGATGACATCAATCTGCAGTACGCCACCACGCTGTCGAATCTGCAGGACGTGGATACGGTGAAGGCGATTTCGCTGTTCACCCAGCAGCAGACCAACCTGGATGCGGCGCAGAAATCGTTCAAGAGCATTTCCGGCCTGTCGCTGTTCAATTACCTGACCTGATAGTTACCTGGCCTGACACGCGGTCCCCGCCGCGTCACCCACCCGAGCGTTTGCGCGCCGGGTGGGTTTTTTTATTTTTTTATCGGCACCTCTGAGCCGGGCGCTGGCGATCAGCGTGCGGCCAGGATGCCGCTGCTGGCCAGGCGGCGCAGCACGGCGTCCTGCGGCGACAGGCTGCTGCCGTCGGTCAGCATGGCGCCAGCGCCATGGCTGTCGAACTGGCGCAATTGCCGCGCCAGTTCGGCCACCTTGCTGTTGACGCCGGACGCGGTGCTGCTGGCCAGGACCGGCAGCGCCGCGCTGGCCACCGGCGCTGCCGTGACGGGCAGGGCGGAGCTGGCGCCAGCGCCGGCCTGCTGCGTGTAACTGCTCAGGGCCTGGCTCAGTGCGCTGACCATGTTGCTCAACTGCGGTGCCTTGGCCGCTGCCGCCGCTGAGGCCGCTGCCGCCGCCTTGGCGCTCGCCGCGCTTTCGCTGGTCATGAACCAGACGTCGGCCACCTCGCCGCTCTTGCCGTCGGTGGTCTGGTAAGTCGACGCCAGGCCGATCCAGTTGTCGTGGTCGCGGCCGCTGACCTTGCTGGCGTTCAGCTCGATGCTGGCGATGCCCAGCGCAGCGAGCGACTTCAGCTCGCCGGGCTGGCTGATGCCGTCCGCATTGGTGTCGATCCATACGCGCAGGTCGGCAAATTGCGCATCCTTGCTGTCGATCACCCCGTCGTGGTTGCTGTCCAGGTCGGCCAGCGCGGCAAAGCCGTTGCTGCTGTCGCCGCCCTGGCTGCTGGCGGTGGCGGTGCCGAACAATTCCTTGCCGCTGTCGATCACGCCGTCGTGGTTGCGGTCCAGTACCAGCAAGCCGTTGCCGGCGCCGACCCAGCCGGTGCTGACCTTGCTGCCAGTGCCGAACAGGTCGAACTGCACGCCAGCGTCGATCGACAGCGTGTTGATGCCGTTGCCGCTCAGGTCCAGGATCAGCGGGCTGCCGATCGGCAGCACGGTATGCTGATCCGGCGTCAGGGCGGCGCTCTGGTCGGTGGTCAGGGCGCACACCTGGGTGGCGGCCAGTGCGCCGATTTCAGTCAGGGTCAGGCCGGCGATTTGCGCCGTCGTCAGCGCCTTCACTTGCGCAATCTTCAAGGCGCGGATTTGCTGCGTGCTCATGTTGGCGACCTGCTGCAGCGTCAGGCCGGCCACCTGGTCGGTGCGCAGCGAGGCCACCTGGCCGGTGCTCAAGGCCGGGATTGCAGTGTTGTCCAACGCGCTCAGCTGGCTGGTGGTCAGCGCCGCTAGCGCGCGCGTGGCGACCAGGCCGATCTGCTGGGTCGAGAACGACGCCAGCTGGCTGGTGGTCAGGCCGGCGGCCTGCATCGCGCCCAGCGCGGCCAGCTGGCCGGTGCTCATCGAGGTGACGATGTTGGGATCGAGGCCGCCGATCTGGTCGGAGCTGAGGCCGGTGATTTGCAGTGTGGTAAACGAGCTGAGCACGCCCAGCGAAGTGAGCTGGTCGGTGGTCAGGGCGCGGATCTGCTGGGTGCTCAGGTTGGCCAGCGCCTTGGTGGGCAGCGAATCGAGCTGGTCGGACGTCAGCGCGGCGATCTGCTGGCTCTTGAGCGCTTGCATCTGCAGCGAGCTGAGGGCGATGAAGTCTTGCGGATTGAGGGCGGCGATCTGGTCGGAGGTCAGCGTGCTGAGCGCGCTCAGACTCAGGCCGCGCACCTGGGCGGTGCTCAGCGCGGCGATCTGGTCGGTGTTCAGGTAGATGATCTGGCGGCTGGTCAGCGCGTTGATCTGCGCCGTCTTCAGCGTGGCCAGGTGACCCAGGTCGATGGCCGGCAACTGGTCCGAACTGAGCGCCGTCACCTGCAGCGAATTGAGCGCGCTGAGGTCGGCCAGCGCATTGATCTGGTCGGTGGTCAGGGCGCGGATTTCTTGCGTGTTCAGCGTATTGACTTGCTTGCTGGTCAGCGCGCCCAGCTGGTCGGTGCTCAGGCTAACCACTTGCGCCGTGCTCAGCGCCTGCAGCTGGTCGCTGCTCAGCGCGGCGATATCGCCCGGCTGGATGGCGACCAGGCTGTCGGTGTTCAAGCCGTGCAGCGCGCTGGCCGCCAGCGAGCGGATCTGCGCCGTGCTCAGCGCGGCGATCTGGTCGGTGCTCAGGAAGTTCAGTTGGCGACTGGTCAGCGCAGCCGTCTGCGAGGTTTTCAGCGTCGACAGGTGGCCCGCATCGATGCTGCTCAACTGGTCGCTGGACAGGGCGGCGATTTCCTGCTGGCTGAAGGCGGACAGCGACGCCAGGCCGGCCAGCTGGTCGGTGCTCAAGGCTTGCACCTGGCGCGTGGTCAGTGCGGCCAGTTCGGCGCTGGTGAGCCAGCCCATTTCATCGGTGGTCAGCGCGCTGAGCTGGTCGGTGCCGAGCGAGTTCAGCTGGCTGGTCTTCAGCGCCCGCAGGTTGTCGTATGCCATCGCCTGGATCTGGTCGCTGGTCAGGCCGTGCAGCGCGGCCGTGCTGAGCGCGCGCCACTGGGCCGTGTTCAGCACCTGGATCTGGTGGGTGTCGAAGGCCGGCATCTGGCGGCTGGTCAGGGCCGCCAGTTGCAGCGTGGTCAGCTGCGACAGGTGGGCGTCGTCCAGCGCGGCGATGCGGTCGGTCGGCAGCGCCGCGAATTGCGCGGTGTTCAGCGAGGCTAGCGTGCCCAGCAACAGGAACTGGGCCGGGCTCAGGAAGCCCATCTGGGTCGAGGTCAGCGCCGCCACTTGCTGCGGCGTCAGCGACATCAGCTGGTCGGTGGTGATCGCACCCAGCTGGTCGGAATTGAAGGCGCGCACCTGGACGGTGGTCAGCGCGGCCATGTTGGCCAGCGTGATGGCGTCGAACTGGTTGGTGTTCAGGCTGGCGATATCCATGCTCGTCAGCGCGCGCACCTGGCGCGTGCTCAGTGCGGCGATCTGGGCGGTGCTCAGGGGCGCGAACTGCGTCGGGCTCAGCGTGGCGATGGTGCTGGTGCTCAGGAAACCGATCTGGTCGGTGGTGATCGCGCCCAGCTGGTCGGTGCTCAGCGCCACCACTTGGCTGGTCTTGAGCGCGGCCAGCTCGGCGCCTTGCAGCGCGGCGATCTGGTCGGTGCTCAACGCGGCGACGCTGCGGCTACTCAGGGCGCCCACCTGGGCCGTGCTCAGCGAGCCGATCTGGTCGGTGGTCAAGCTCGGCACCTGGGTATTGCTGATGGCGGCGATCTGGTTGGTCTTCAGCGTGGCCAGCTGGCCCAGGGTCATTGCCGCTAGCTGGTCGCTGTTGAGGGCATGCAGCTGGGCCGTGCCGAACGCGGCCAGGCTGGCCAGGGTATCGAACTGGTTGGTGCTGAGCGCGCCGATCTGGTTGACCTTCAGCGCGCCGATCTCGGCGCTGGTCAGCGCGGCAATCTGGTCGGTGCTCAGCGCGCCAATCTGATCCGTGCTCAGCGACGCCACTTGCGCGGTTTTCAGGAAGGCGATGTCGCCCACGTCGATGAATGGAATCTGGTCGGTGGATAGCGCGCTCAGCGCGGCGGTGGACAGCGCGCCCAGCTGCGGGCCGCTGAGTGCGATCAGCTGGTCGCTATTGAGTACCGCGGTCTGGACGCCTTGCAGCGCGGCGATCTGGCGTGTGCTCAGCAGGCCGATGTCGTCGGTGGTCAAGGCGGCAATGCGGTTGGTCGACATGGCGGCGATCTGCGCCGTATTGTAGTCCGACAGGCTGCCCAGCGCCGACAACTGGGCATTGCTCAGCACCGACAACTGGGTCAGGCTGAAGGCGGCGATGTTCTGGCTGCTCAGCGCGTGCAGCTGGACGGTCAGCAGGGCAGCCATCTGGTCGGTGGTCAGCGAGGCCAGCTGGGCCGAGCTCATGGCGCGCAGGTCCAGCGGATCGATGGCGTCGATCTGGTCGGTGTTCAGGTGGGTCAGCGCGGCCAGGTTCAGCGCACGGATCTGCACGCTGTTCAGTCCCAAGATTTCGTCGGTGGTCAGGCCGGCCATCTGGGGGGCACTCAGCGCGCCGATCTGGCGCGTGTTCAGCGCGAAGAAGGTGGCGGTGTTGAGCGTCTGCAACTGGTCGGTCGACAAGGCGGCAATCTGCGCCGTGGTGAAGGGCGCCAGGCTGGTCAGCGCGGCAATCTGGCTGCTGCTCAGGTAGCCGATCTGGCGCGTGTTCAGCGCCGCGATCTCCACCGAGGTCAGGCTGGCGTACTGGGTCAGCGTCAGCGCACCGAGCTGGTCAGAATTGAGCGCGTTCACTTGGCTGGTCTGCAGCACGGCCAGGTCGCCCAGCGTGATGGCGTCGATCTGGTCGGTGGTCAAGCCCTGCATTACCGTCGGCGACAGCGCGCGGATCTGGCCGGTGCTCAGCAAGGCAATCTTGTCGGTGCTCAGGAAGCCGATCTGCCTGGAATTGAAGGCGGCGATCTGGCTGATCTTCAGGGCCTGCAACTGGCTTGGCGTCAGGGCGATGATCTGGTCGCTGTTCATGCCGCTGATCTGCAGCGTGGTCAGGCCGGACAGGGCGCCCAGCGCGCCCAGCTGGGCCGAGCTCATGGCGCCCAGCTGGGCCGAGCTCAGGGCGCTGATTTCGCTGGAGCTCAGCGCGCCCACCTGGTCCGTGGTCAGCGCGGCAACCTGGTCCGTGCGCAGCGCGGCGATCTGGTTGCTGCGCATGGCCGTGAGGTCGGCCAAGTTGATCGCGACGATTTGATCGGTGCTGAGCGCGCCCAGGGTGGCATTGTTCAGGCTACGCATCTGCGCGCTGTCGAAGGCCTGGATCTGGTCGGTGGTCAGCGCGCCGATCTGGCGGCTGGTCAGGCCGGCGATCTGGTTGCTGCGCAGCGTGGTGATGCGCGTCGGCGCCAGGCTGGCGATCTGGGCGGTCGTGAGCGCGCCGATCTGGGCGCTGTTGAGCGGTGCCAGGTTGGCCAGGGCGCCGACCTGGTCGGTGGTCAGCGCACCGATCTGCAAGGTGCTCAGCGCCGCGATGTCGAGCGTGCTTAGCGAGGCAATCTGGTTGGTGCTCAGCGCGGCGCTCTGGTCGCTGGTCAGCGCGCGCAGCTGGCTGGTCTTCAGCGCACCCAGGTCGGACAGGGATAGCGAGCTGACCTGATCGGTGCTCAGCGCGGCCAGTTCGGCCGTGGTCAGTGAGCGTATCTGCGCCGAGGTCAGCGCTGCCAGCTCGTCGGTGGTCAGCGCCGCTACCTGGTCCGAGGTCAGCGCGGCAATCTGCGCCGTGGTCAGCGTCGGGATGATACCCAGGCCCAGCGAAGCGATTTGCGCGGTGGTCAGCGCGGCAATGGCGGCGGTGGAGAACGAGGCCAGCGAGCTGAGCGCGGCCAGCTGGTCGCTGCTCAGCGCCGCCTTTTGCGACGGCGTCAGTGCGGCGATTTCCTGCGTGCTCAGGTTGTGCAGCTGGGCCGTGGTCAGCGCGGCCAGCTGGTTGCTGGTCAGCGCCTGCAACTGGCGGGTCTGCAGGTTGATGACTGCATTGATCGTCAGCGCGGCGATCTGGTCGGTGGTCAGCGCGCTGAACGGGGCCGTGTCAATGGCGCGCAGCTGGGCCGTGCTCATTTGCGTCAGCAGCGCGGTGCCCAGCGCATCGAGCTGGTCGCTGCTCAGCGCGGCAATCTGGCTGGTCTTGAGCACAGCGAGCTCAGTCGAACTGAGCGTGGCGATCTGGTCGGTGGTCAGCGAGCTGACCTGGCGGGTGGTCAGTGACGGCAGATTGCTCAGCGCAGCGAGCGCGCTGCTGCTCATCGCCGCCAGCTGCACCGGCGTCAGCGCCTGCACCTCGGCCGAGGTCAGCGCCGCCAGCTGGGCGCTGCTGAAACCGGTCAGCTGGGCGGTGCTGAGGATGGCGATCTGGCGCGTGCTCATGGCCACCAGGTCGGCGATGCGGATCGCGCCGATCTGGTCGGTATTGAGCACGCTCAGCGCCGAGGTCGAGATGGCGCGGATCTGCGCCGTAGTCAGCGCGCCGATCTGGTCGGTGGTCAAGCCCGGCACCTGGTCGCTGCTCAACGCGCCCATCTGTGCGCTGCTCAGCGTCACCAGGTCGGCCGTGTTGATGCCGCCCAGCTGTGCGCTGGTCAGCGCCGCGACTTGCCTGGTGCTGAGGCCGACAAAACTGGTCAGTGCGGCGATCTGGTCGCTATTCATTACCTGCACTTGCGCACTGGTCAGCGCGCGCACTTCGGCCGAGCTCAGCGCCGCCACCTGGGCGGTCGTCAGCGCGGCGATCTGGTCGGTGCGCAGGCTGGCCAGCTGGTTGGTTTTCAGTGCGCCGATGTCGCGCGTTGCGATGGCGCTGATGGCCTGGCTGGTCAGCGCGCTCAGCAGCGCGGTCGACAGGGCCATGATGTCCGCGGTGCTCAGCGCGATGAGCTGGTCGCTGTTCAGCGCCAGGCCCTGGTCGCTGCTCAGCGCGGCGATCTGGCGGGTGCTCAGGCTGGCCAGCTCGGCCGTGTTCATGGTGGCGACCTGGTCGGTGGTGAGGGCCAGGATCTGGCGCGTGGTCAGCGTGGGCAGGAAGTGCAGCGCGGCGATCTGGTCGCTACTCAGCGCGCCGATCTGGTCGGTGGTCAGCGAGGCCGTTTCCGCCGAGCTCAGCGCAGCCGCCTGGGCGCTCGACAGCGCACCGATCTGGTCGGTGCTGAGCTCGGTGAGCTGGCTGGTGCTCAGCGCGGCGATGTCGCGGGTGGTGATGGCCGCCACCTGGTCGGTGCTCAGCGTGCCGATGACGCCGGTACTGAGCGAGCGGAACTGGGCGGTGCTCAGCGCGATGATCTGGTCGGTGTTGAGGGCGCGGATCTGGTCCGAATTGAGCACGCCCAGCTGGTTGCTGGCCAGCGAGGCCAGGCTGTGGGTCGACAGTGAGGCGATCTGGGCGGTGGTAAATGCGCCGATCTGGCGGCTGGACATGCCGGCCAGCGTGGACAGCGCGTCCAGCTGGTCGGTACTGAGCGCGCCGATCTGGTCGGTGGTCAGCGCACCGACTGCGGCGCTCGACAGTGCGGCAAACTGGTCGGTGGTGAGCGCCAGCAGATGGTCGGTGGCCAGCGCCGCCATTTGCAGCGCGGTCAGCGCGGCGATATCGCGCGTGCTGACTACGCCGATCTGGGCGGTGCTCAACAGGTTCAGCGTGGCGGTCGGCAGGCTGGCAAACTGCGCCGCCGACAGGGCGATGATCTGGTCCGAGCTCAGCGCGTCGAGCTGGTCGACGTTCAGCGTGGCCAGCTGGCGGCTGCTCAGCGCGGCAACGTCCTGGGTGCTCAGCGTAGCTAGCTGGGCGGTGCTCAACACGCTAATTTGCTGGGTGCTCAGCGGCGCCAGGCTGCCCCAGGCGGCGATCTGGTTGCTGCTGAGCACCGGGATCTGGTCGGTGCTCAGTGCGGCCTGCTCGGCGGTGGTCATCGTGGCCAGCTGGGCGGTGGTCAGCGCCGCCACCTGGGCCGAGCTCAGCGCCTGGATCTGGCGCGACGACAGCTTGTTGAAGTCGCGCGTTTCCAGCGCGGCGATCTGGGTGGTGGTCAACAGGCTCAGCGTGGTGGTGTTGAGCGCCATTACCTGCAGCGAGTTCAGGCCGATGATTTGATCGGTGGTCAGGGCATTGAGTTGCCAGCCTTGCAGCGCGGCCAGCTGGATGCTGCTCAGGCTGGCGACATCCTGGGTGCTCAGCGTGGCCAGCTGGTCGGTGGTGAGCGCCGCCATTTGCAGGGTGGAAAGCGGCGCCAGCGTGGTCAGTGCGGCGATCTGGTCACTGCTCAGCAGCTGAATCTGGTCGGTGGTCAGCGCGGCCACTTCGGCGCTGGTCAGTGCGGCGGCCTGGGCGGTGGTGAAGGCGGCCACTTGGGACGCCAGCGCGACGATCTGGGTGGCGCTCAGCGTCACCAGGTCGCGGGTTTCCAGCGCGGCGACCTGGTCGCTGCTCAGCTGGCTGAGGATGGCGGTCGACAGCGCGCCCACTTGCAGCGAGCTCAGGCCGACGATCTGGTCGGTGCTCAGCGCGGCCAGCTGGCCGGGATTGAAGGCGTTGATCTGGGCGCTGGTCAGCTGGCTGACAGCGCGGGTGGATAGCGACAGCACCTGGTCGCTGCCGATCGCCGCCACGGCGCTGGTGGTCAGCGCGCGCAATTGCTGGGAAGCGAGCGTGGCCAGCTGGTTGCTGCTCAGTGCGGCCACCTGGTCGGAGCCCAGGCCGGCCAGCTGCAGGGTCTGCAGCGCCTGCACGTCGGCCGTGCGCAGCGCCTGGATTTGCGCCGGGTTCAGCGCGTTCAACTGGTCGCTGTGCAGGGCCTGCATTTCCTGCGAGGTCAGCGCCGGCAATTGGTCGGTGGTCAGCGCCTGGAACTGGCTGGTGGTCAGCACGGTGAGTTGCTGGCTGCTCAGGGTGGGGAGCTGGTCGGTGGTCAGCGCGGCCAGGGTAGCGCTGCTAATGGCACGGAACTGGTCGGTGCTGAGCGTGCGCAACTGGTCGCTGGAGAATACGGCAATCTGGTCGGAATTGAGGGCCTGTATGTCACCGGTTGACAATTGGATAATCTGATCACTGCGCAAGGCAATGATCTGGTCGGTGGTAAAGTCGGTGACTATGGACGTCATTACAGGTTCTCCCGGAGCAGCTTCCATGATACGCCACTAATTGCCACATGGAAACCAAAAAGCACAGTCAGGCTATTGATTGTTGCTATGGCTTGATACCGGGTAAAACTGGCACTGTTGCCGTTTTACCCCGGTCAGACCAGGTGCGCGGCATCAGCCGGACGTGTTCAATGCCTTCTAAAAACAGGTTTTGCAAGGGCGTCGTCAAGTAGGGGAGAGACATGGCGATCACCAGCAAACCTACACCCAAAGTGATGGGAAACCCGATACCGAACAAATTCAACTGGGGCGCCGCGCGCGTCAAAATCCCCAGCGCGACGTTGGTAATTAATAAAGCGGCAACGATAGGCAAGGACAACTGCGCCCCCGTGCTGAAAACCTTGCCCCCCCAAGCGGCCAACTGCTGGAAGCCGCCGCCATACAGCGGCGTGGCCGACACCGGCATGGTGCTGAAACTTTCCACCAGCGCCGATAGCAGCACCAGGTGGACATTCGCGGCCAGGAAGGCCATGGTGGCCACCAGCGCCAGGAACTGGCTGATGGCCGACGAGCGGCCCTGGGTAGCCGGGTCGAAAAAGGTCGCGAAGCCCAGGCCCATGGTCAAGCTGCTCACCTCCCCCGCCATTTCCACCGCGGCAAACACGATGCGCATGGCAAAACCCATTGCCAGCCCGATCAGCAATTCCTGCACCACGATCAGCAGTCCCGCGTAGGACATCGGATCGGCCGCCGGCAGCGCCGGAATGGCTGGCGCCACGATGCTCGCCAGCAGCACGCCCAGCATCACCCGCACCGTCACCGGCACGCTGGAATGGCCGAGCACGGGAGAGGTGGCGATCAGACCGAGGATGCGGGTCAAGGGCCATAGCAGCGCCGCGATCCATGTGTTGATATCGGCAGTCGACAGTGTAATCATGAGTGCTAGCCGACCAAGCCCGGAATACCGCTGAAAACCTCCCGCATATAGTCGAGCATGACCGACAGCATCCACGGTCCGGCCACCACCAGCGCGATGAAAATGCCGACCAGCTTGGGAATGAAGGACAGGGTTTGCTCATTGATCTGGGTCGCGGCCTGGAAGATGCTGACGATCAGGCCGATAATCAGCGCCACCAGCAGCAGCGGCGCGGCGATCATCAAGGTGATCTCCATCGCATGCCGCCCCATGGTCATGACGCTTTCCGGTGTCATGCCTGCCTCCTAGTAAAAGCTCTGGGACAGCGAGCCCAGCAGCAATTGCCAGCCATCGACCAGCACGAACAGCATCAGTTTGAACGGCAGCGAAATCACTGCCGGCGACATCATCATCATCCCCATCGACATCAGCACCGACGCCACCACCATGTCGATGATCAGGAAGGGGATGAAGATGGCAAAACCGATCTGGAACGCAGTCTTCAGTTCACTGGTGACGAAGGCCGGGATCAGGATGCGCAGCGGCACGTCTTCCGGCCCCTGCAGCGCCGGCGAGCGCGACATCTTGACGAACAGCGCCAAGTCGGCCTGGCGGGTCTGCTTCATCATGAACACTTTTAACGGGGCGGCGCCTTTGTCCATCGCCTGCGTCATGGTGATCTTGTTTTCCTGTAAAGGCTGGTAGGCCTCCGTATAGATCTGGTCGAACACGGGCCCCATGACGAACAAGGTCAGAAATAATGCCAGCCCGACCATCACCTGGTTGGGCGGCGCCGACTGGGTGCCCAGCGCCTGGCGCAGCAGCGACAGCACGATGATGATGCGGGTGAAGCTGGTCATC
>FSZM01000080.1_pt1 | contig 24759 bp, 24 predicted proteins | sample 1638831 | NCBI WGS metagenome assembly FSZM01 (sample SAMEA3914813, study PRJEB12502) | metagenome | biome: forest; material: soil | place: Canada | collected 2011-07-07 | depth 0.3 m
CGACCATCACCTGGTTGGGCGGCGCCGACTGGGTGCCCAGCGCCTGGCGCAGCAGCGACAGCACGATGATGATGCGGGTGAAGCTGGTCATCATCAGCAACGCTGCCGGGATGAAGGACAGCGCCGTCATCAGCACCATGGTCTGGATCGGCAGCGTGTAATTGGTGCCGCCGCCCGGCGCAGGGCTGGTGCTGAAGGCTGGGATGCCCGGTTCGGCTGCCGCCCACAGCGGCAGGCCCAGCAGGGCCAGCATGGCCAGCAAGGCCAGCAACTTCGGCCCCTTGGCGGTGCTGCCGCCGTAACTCAAGATCCGGTGCCACTTATTTAGCATTGCGTTTTTCTATCGTTTGTTTGAACCATTCGGCGAAGTTGGCGCCTTGCAGGCCGGCGGGAGCCGGCGCGCTGGCGGCGATTTCCTGGCGCGGCATGGTCGACAGCGCCTGCATGCGCCCGGGCGAGGCGCCGACCACGATCCATTGCTCGCCCACTTCGACCACCAGGATGCGCTCGCGCGCGCCGACGTTCAGCGCACCGACCAGGCGCACGGTGTGATTGCCGCCGCCGAAATTCTTCGGGCCGAAGCGTTTCAGGAACCAGGCCAGGCCGACCAGCAGGGCTAGTACGAACAGCAGTGCCAGCGTGGTCTGCAGCAGGCTGCCGGTGGCCGATGGCGCCGGCGCGGCTGGCGCCGGCAGCGTCAAGGCCATTGCCGGTTGCGCGGCAGTACCAGGCGCCGCGGCGGGCAGGGCGCTGGCAGGGGCCGCTGCAGTTGCCGCAGCAACTGCGCCAGCGGCCGGCGCGGCCGGTGTGCTGGCAGCGGGCGCAGATGCAGCCGCTTCGGCCGGTGCGCGGCCGGCTATGGTGCCGGAGACGCTGTGTTGCGCAAAGGCTGGCGACAGCGCCAAGGACGCGGCACAGGCGAGCGCAAGCAGGAAGGACGGGCGGCCCGGCTTCATTTATTCAATTTTCGGATGCGTTCCGATGGCGTGATGATGTCGGTCAGACGAATACCGAACTTATCATTGACCACCACCACCTCGCCCTGGGCGATCAGGCAGCCATTGACCAGCACGTCCATCGGCTCGCCGGCCAGGCCGTCCAGCTCGACTACCGAGCCCTGCGCCAATTGCAGCAGGTTCTTGATGGCGATCTTGGTGCGGCCCAGTTCCACCGTCAGCTGCACCGGGATATCGAGGATGAAATCGATATCGTTGTGGGTCTCGGTCTTGTTGGCGTGGCTGGAAAAATCCTTGAATACGGCAGCGCTGGCGGTCTGCTGGCTGGCCGCGGCAGCGGCCGCATCGGCTTCTGCCTTGGCCTGCTCGGCAATGGCCGCGCCCCAATCGTCGTCCATGCTCTGGTCGTCTTGATTATCCGACATGTTTCTCTCCTACCTTATTTGGTGTTATCGGCATTGGCCAAGAGTTTCTCGACCTTCAGCGCATATTGTCCGTTCAGGACGCCGTAGCTGCAATCCATCACTGGCACCCCGTCCACGGTGGCTGAGATCATTTCCGGAATGTTGAGGGGAATGATATCGCCGACGCGCATGTTGAGGATTTCATCGAAGTTGACCTTGGCCGTGCCCAGGCAGGCCACCAGTTCCACTTCGGCGATCTGGATCTGCTGCGTCATCAGGCGGATCCAGCGCTTGTCCACTTCCAGCGCCTCGCCCTGCAGGCTGGAGGTCAGCGAATCGCGGATAGGCTCGATCATCGAGTACGGCATGCAGAAGTGGATCTGGCCCGACACCGAGCCCAGTTCCACCGTGAAGGTCGACGCCACCACCACCTCGTTCGGCGTGGCGATGTTGGCAAACTGCGTATTCATTTCGGAACGGATGTATTCGAACTCGACCGGATACACCGGCTCCCACGACTTGGTATAGGCCTCGAACACGATATCGAGGATGCGCAGGATGATGCGCTGCTCGGTCTGGGTAAAGTCGCGGCCCTCGACGCGGGTGTGGAAGCGGCCATCGCCGCCGAACAGATTGTCCACCAGCAGGAATACCAGGCCCGGATCGAACACCATCAGCGCCGTACCGCGCAGCGGCTTCATGTGGACCAGGTTCAGGTTGGTCGGCACGACAAGATTGCGGATGAATTCACTGTACTTGGAGACGCGCACCGAACCCACCGACACCTCGGCGCTGCGGCGCAAGAAGTTGAACAAGCCCACGCGCAGCAGGCGGGCGAAACGCTCGTTGATGATTTCCAGCGTAGGCATCCGGCCACGGACGATACGCTCCTGGGTGGCCAGGTTATAGGTTCTGACTCCCGCGACGTCTTCGACCTGCTGCGTGTCGTCCTGATCGCCGTTGACGCCCTTTAGCAGGGCATCGACTTCTTCCTGGGAGAGAAAATTATCCGCCATGACTACACACGATTACTGAATGATGAAAGAGGTGAACAGCACATCGGTCACTTCCTGCGGAGAGCCGTGATCTTCAAACGGCTCCTTGATCTGGCCGATGATGTCAGTTGCCAGTTGGCGCTTGCCATCGGGCGTGCTGAGATCGGCGGCGTGTTTGCTCGACAACAGCAGTAGTATGCGGCTACGCACTTTCGGCATATTGTTCTTGATGACTTCGGCATCTTCCAGGCCAGGCACCTGCAGCGTGAATGCCAGTTGCAGATACTGCTCGCCGCCGCCTTCGCCCGGTTGCAGGTTGACGGTGAACGGCTCGACCACCTGGAATACCGGCGGCCCGGCTTTCGCGGCCGACTTATGTTTCTTGGCAGGCGTATCTTCCTCGCCGCCCTTGCCGTGCATGAAGAACCAGGCCGCACCACCGCCGACGCCGCCCAGCAAGAGCACCGCGCCAAGGATGATGATCAGCAGCTTTTTCTTATTGCCAACAGGAGCCGCCTCAGCTGCTTTTGGATCGGCTTTCATTTTTGGATTCGCTTTCAAGTTGGCCCTTGCATCATGCGGAAGTGGATCACGTCGCCATTATGTCATTATCGGCTGGCACTGCGGCATTGGATGCGCGGAAAAGAGGGCAGAACCGGGCGTATCTCCCACGTTCCATGATGAAAGAGATAACAAATCGGGGCAGGTCTGCCTATCGGACAAAATTTGCTGAACTAGCATGTTTGGTCCGATAGGCAGACCCGACCCCGGTTTTGCGTTTTGACAGTGGTCAGGCGAAGGTGTCGACTGCGCCGGCCGGGAGGCGGCGCGGGGGCGGGGCGCTGCGCGGCACCGCGTCGCTGCTGCCGCGGTCACTGCCGTAGCGGCTGCCGGAACCACCGCCGCCACCGTGGCCGCTACTGCCGCTCTGCGCGGAGCTCGCTTGCTGGTTGAAGCTGTTGCTTTGGTCCGACATGCCGGACGAGACGGTGGCGTTACCCAGCTGGATGCCGGCGTCGCTCATCATTTCACGCAGCTTGGGCATGGCCGATTCCAGCGCCGCGCGCACTTCCGGCTGCGCCGAGGTGAAGGCGGCCGTGGCCTGATCCTTGTTCACGCTCAGCACCACCTGCAATGGACCCAGATCCGGCGGATTCAGTTCCATCGTCGCGCTCTGCTCGCCACCGGCGGCCATAAAGATGACCTTCTGGCTCAGCTGCTGGTCCCAGGCTGGCGTGCCGACGCGGGCGCTGAGCTTGTCCGCGGACGGCATGGCCGCTGCCTTGGCGCTTTCCAATGCGGCCGTGGCGGTCGGTGCGATGGTGATCGGTGGCGCGGCTTCCTTGATGCTGGCGCTGGCTTCGGCGCGCACGTCGGCCTTGAGCGTCGGGATCGCGATGCCGTCGGTCTTGGCGGCGGCTTGCTGGCCAGTCTCGGCATGCAAGCCGTTGGCATCGGCCGGCGCGGCCTTGGTTTCGATCTTGTTGATGAGGTCGCTGCCGCTGTCGATTTTCTTGCCATCGGCTGGTGCATCGGTGGCGAGGGCGGTGTCGGCCGGCTGCTCGCCGGCCTTGGCGGCCGCGTCCGGTTTGATGGTGGTGGTGGCAGCGGCCAGCGCGGCGGCTGGCGTGGTAGTGGCGGCTGCGGCAGCGGTTGCCGTCGCAGCGGCATCGGCGGCGCTGGTTGCGGCGCCTGGAGCGGCCTTGGTAGCGCTGGCCTGGGACAGCACGGCCTTGAAGTCGATCGCGGCATCGGCGTCGGTAGACGCGGCGTCCGCTGCGGCCTGGGCCAAGGCTGGATCGACCGCGATGGCCGCTTGCGTATCGGCGGCGGACGGCAGGGCTGCCGCTGCGGCGGCTGCCAGCGTTGCGGCGGCGCTCGCATCGGCGCCAGCGGCGGCGGTCGTGACTGCCGCGGTGGCGACCGGCGCCTGCTGCTGGTTGAAGGCGGCCACCAGGGCCAGCATGTCGGCTACCGGGCCGCCCATCGCGTCCCGTGCATCGCTCTTGGCGGCATCGCTGCCGCTGTCACCCTTATGGGGGCTGGCGGTCGACGCGGTGCTGCTGGAACTGGTGGTGGCCGGCTCGCTCGGCGAACCTGGCTGGATGTTCTTGTCGCCGCTGTCGCCGTCGTCCTGCTGGGCCGGCTGGGTCGTGGCTTGCTTGGCGGGCGCGACAGGCTTGGCGCCGGCCTGCGGCGCCGGCACCTTGTCGGCCGGCTTGGGCTGCGCATTGCTGCTGTTCTCAGACTGGCGGCTTTCCATCTCGCGCGACAGGGCGCGCTGGAACTGGTTGTCCGGCGCGGTCGCGTTGAACGAGACCTTGGGCGCGGCCGCTGCGTTGGCGCCGATGGTCGGCAGGGGGAGTATCGGGGTTTGCATGATCGCGCCGTTTTCTAAGGGTTCAAGTTCGCTTGTAGTACGTTTGCCGTGCCGCGTGTTCGTCCATCTGCTTCTGGTCGCGCTTGGTTTCCAGCTTGAGCGCTGCGGCCGCCGCCCGGTCGTTCAAGGTTGCATAGGACATGCGCTTGCGCTCGCTGGCCTGCCAAGCGGTCTTTTCCTGGGCACTGCGCTGTTCCGCGTGCCGTATCATGTCTTGCTGGCCCTTGACCGCTACTTCCAGCTTTTCCATGAAGGCTTGAAAATTGCGGTAGGCCATGGGTGTGATGCCGGCCGCCTGGGCCGCTTCAAAACGCTTGGCGTACTCGTCGCGGTAGCCGACCAGCAGCTGGTGTTTCTGTTGGGCTTCGGCCACTGCTTTGAGCGCGGCGCCCAGCCGTTTTGCCGCGTCGTCGGTTTCCCGACGCGCCAGGTCCATCAGCGTTTCTAGTTGGGATCGCGAAGCCATGATGAGCAATTATAGGGGGCTGCTTAGGCAGGCAATCACTCGAATAGAGCGGTAAGTTGGCCCAAGCTCTCGCTCATGCCCACCCGTTCGCTGATTTGCTGCTGCAAAAATTGTTCGATGCGCTCGTGCAGCTGGATCGCCTGGTCCAGCACCGGATCGGTGCCGGCGGCATAGGCGCCGACGCTGATCAGGTCGCGGCTGCGCTCGTAACGCGAGAACAGCTGTTTCAGGTAGCGCGCCCGCTGCTGGTGCTCGGGCGAGGTGATCGAGTGCATGGCGCGGCTGATCGATTGCTCGATGTCGATCGCCGGGTAGTGGCCCGCTTCCGCCAAGCGGCGGTTCAGCACGATGTGGCCGTCGAGAATGGCGCGGGCCGCGTCGGCGATGGGATCTTGCTGGTCGTCGCCCTCGGTCAGCACGGTGTAGAACGCGGTGATCGAGCCGCCGCCCATTTCACCGTTGCCAGCGCGTTCGACCAGTATCGGCAGCTTGGCAAACACCGATGGCGGATAGCCCTTGGTGGCGGGCGGTTCGCCGATCGCCAGGGCGATCTCGCGCTGCGCCATGGCGTAGCGGGTCAGCGAATCCATAATCAGCAACACGTTCTGGCCCTGGTCGCGGAAGTGTTCGGCGATCGCGGTGGCGTAGGCCGCCCCTTGCAGGCGCATCAGCGGCGGCGTGTCGGCCGGGGCTGCCACGACCACCGAGCGGGCCAGGCCTTCCTCGCCGAGGATTTGTTCGATGAATTCCTTGACCTCGCGTCCCCGCTCGCCGATCAGGCCGACCACGATGACGTCCGCTTCCGTGTAGCGCGCCATCATGCCCAGCAAGACCGACTTGCCGACGCCGGAACCGGCGAACAGGCCCATGCGCTGGCCCCGGCCGACGGTCAGCATGGCGTTGATCGAGCGCACGCCGACATCGAGCGTTTCGACGATGGGCGCCCGGCCCAGCGGGTTGGCGGGGCGCACGTTGATAGGCGCGCTTTCGTGGGCATGCAGCGGACCCAGGTTGTCCAGCGGACGGCCGGCACCATCGAGCACGCGGCCCAGCAGTTCTACGCCGACCGGCAAATGGCGCGCGCGGTCGCTGGGCCGGCGGCGTGGATGGGCCACGCTGCCTGGCTTGGGAATCGACGGTTCGACCGGGAATACGCGGGTGCCGGGCACCACGCCTTCGACATCCGATTGCGGCATCAGGAACAAACGGTCGCCTTCAAAGCCGACCACTTCCGCTTCGATCTTGCCGCCGCTGGGCAGGGGCACCGTGCAGGCCGCGCCGACCGCCAGCCGCAGGCCGACCGCTTCCATCACCAGCCCGGCCACGCGGGTGACGCGGCCGGAAATCTGCATCGGCTCGACAAAGCCGACCAGGGCAGTGCAGTCGTGCAGATAGGCTTGCCAGCGGCGCGCGTGCGCATTGCCTTGGGCGCCTGCTGGTGCCGGCACGGGGCCCGCAGGCGGGGCGTAGGCGTCGAACGGGGCGTCCATGTCAGGCCAGCCAGTCCGAGTCTTTGCCCAGCGCGTGGCTCAGCCGCTGCCAGCGTGACGCCGCTTGCGCATCGATCTGGTTGCTGGCGGTATCGACCTTGCAGCCGCCGCGCTGGATGGTGGGATCTTCGATCACTCGCCAGCCGCCTTTTTCCAATTCCTCGCCTATGCCTTCGCGCACCACCGGCGCATCGTCGGGATGGAGCATCAGCAGCGCCGGCTGTTGCAGTACCGGCAGGTATTCGATGGCGTCGCGCACGATGGGCAGAATCAGCTCCGGCTTGACTTGCAGGGCATTCTTCAGCATACCCTTGGCCAGTTGCAGTGCCAGGTCCAGCACGTCATTGGCGATCAGCTGGTCGGCATCTTGCAGCGCCGTGCTGAAGGTGCCGGCCAGCGCGCGCACGTGTGCCAGTTCCTGGTCGATTTCAATCTTGCCGGCGGCCAGCGCATCGGCGTGGCCGGCCGCGTGGCCATCCTGGTAGCCGGCCAGGCGCGCTTCTTCGCGTATACCTTCCAGTTCCTCGACGGTCGGATAATCGAGCGGCGGCGGGGGCGGCGGCCCCATTTCCATTTGTTCCTGCTGCGCCTGCAGCGCCTGCTGCATGCGTTGTTCCAGCAATTCGCGGGCGTGCTGCGCCTCCAGCGCCTGCAGCTCGGCATCGCGGGCCGCTACGGCGCTGGGGCGCTCGTCGCCGAAAGAAGTCATCTCCCAGCGCTGAAACGCGGTTTGCTGTTCTTTGGGTAGCGTAGCCATTAAACGAATGAATCCTCACCCTTGCCACCCAGGACGATCTGCCCTTCATCGGCCAGGCGGCGGACGATTTGCAGTATCTGTTTCTGCTGGGTTTCCACTTCGGACAGGCGCACAGGGCCTTTCGATTCCAGGTCTTCGCGCATCATCTCGCCGGCACGGGCCGACATGTTCTTGAAGATCTTGTCGCGCAGCTCTTGCGAGGCGCCTTTCAGCGCGATGATCAGCATTTCCGACTGGACTTCGCGCAGCAGCAGCTGGATGCCGCGGTCGTCGATGTCGATCAGGTTGTCGAATACGAACATCTCGTCCATGATCTTCTGCGCCATGTCGTTGTCGTAGTTCTTGATGTTGTCCATCACCGAGCTTTCCTGCTCGCCGCTCATGAAGTTCAGGATCTCGGCTGCCGCGCGCACGCCGCCCAGCGTCGATTTCTTGATGTTTTCATTACCGGACAAGAGCTTGGTCAGCACGTCGTTGAGCTCGCGCAGCGCGGCCGGCTGTACGCCGTCGAGCGTGGCGATCCGCAGCACCACGTCGTTGCGCAAACGGTCGGTGAAGTTGCCGAGGATTTCGCAAGCCTGGTCGCGTTCCAGGTGGACCAGGATGGTGGCGATGATCTGCGGGTGTTCGTTACGTATCAGTTCGGCAACCGAACTGGCGTCCATCCACTTCAGCGATTCGATGCCGGAGGCATCCTTGCCGCCCAGGATGCGCGACAGCAGCACCGAAGCCTTGTCGTCGCCCAGCGCCTTGGTCAGCACCTGGCGGATGTATTCGTCCGAGTCCAGGCCCACGGTGGAGGCGGCCGCGACCTGGTCGCGGAAGTCGTCCAGCGTATCGACCACTTGTTCGTGCGGCACGTTCTTCATGGTGGCCATGGCGGCGCCCAGCTTGAGCACCTCGCGCGGGCCGAGGAAGCGCATCACTTCGGCCGCTTCGCTCTCGCCCATGGCCAGCATCAAAATGGCCGCTTTTTGCAGTCCGGTATTCTCAGTCATTGGCGCCTATCCAAGCTTTGATGACGTTGGCCACGATGCGCGGATCTTCCGCGGCAAGTTTCTTGGCCATTGCCAGGTTGTCGCGGTAAGTCCGCGCGGTACTTTCTTCCATTTTACGCAGTTCTTCTTCGGCGATGAGCGCGGGATCCGGGTGGTCCATGACCGGCTCTTCCGGTTCCTCCGGTGCCGGCTCGGGCGCGTTGATCTCGTCGATCTTCTTGAACACGGGACGCATCATCGGCTTGACGATACGCAGGAAGATATATAGCAGGATCAGCGCGGTGATCAGGAACTTGGCCAGCTCCTTGGCCAGCGGCAGGTTGGCCGGATCGCGCCACCATTCCAGCGTCTCGGTCGGACGGTCAACGCCGTCGAACGGCGAGTTGGCCACGCTGACGGCGTCGCCGCGGTCTTGGTTGTAGCCCATGGCTTGCTTGACCAGGTCGTTGATCTTGACCATTTCTTCCGGCGTGTAAGGCTTGATGGTCAGCTTGCCATCCTTGCCGACGATGCGCTTGTAATTGACCACCACGGCCACCGTCATGCGGCGCAAGGCGCCCATGCCGCGCTGCTCGTAGCGCACGGTCTTGTCGACTTCATAGTTGGTCGTCGATTCCTTGTGGGACGGGCTGGCGCCGGTATTGCCGACTTGGCCTGGCGGCGTGCCTGGGGCCAGCGCGGTGGCGTTGGTGGCGGCGCTCTGGGTCAGCGGCGCGGTGGCTGTGCCGGGCGGCTGGTTCGACAACGCACCCGGCACGCCGCCGGGATTGGTGTTGCCGTTGCCGTTGGTCTCGACGCTCTGCTGGCTGCGGATGGCCGAGGCGGCTGGCGGCGAGTTGGGCTTGTAAGTTTCAGCGGCCTGCTCGACCTGGGTGAAGTCGACGTCAGCGGTGGCTTCGGCGCGCACATTGCCTTCGCCGACGATAGGGATGATGATCGATTCGACCTGCTTGATCACTTGCAGCTGCATGTCCCTGACATACTTGAGCTGGGTTTCATCCATGTTCTTGGCGTTCAGCGCCGCATTGCCGTTCTTGGTCTGGTCGGAAATCAGGTTGCCGGCCTGGTCGACCACGGTGACGTTGGCCGGCTGCAGGTCCGGCACGCTGGAAGCGACCAGGTGCACGATGGCGCCCGTCTGCTGCGGGTCCAGCTGGCGGTTCGGGTGCAAGGTCAGCAGTACCGAGGCGGTGGGCTTTTGCTGGTCGCGCACGAACACCGACGGCTTCGGCAGCGCCAGGTGGACGCGGGCGCTCTCGACGGCGGCCAGCGACTGGATGGAGCGGGCCAGTTCGCCTTCCAGCGCGCGCTGGTAATTCACTTGTTCGAGGAACTGGGAAACGCCCAGCTTCTGGTTTTCCATCAGCTCGAAGCCGACGTTGCCGCCTTTCGGCAAGCCTTGCGCGGCCAGTTTCAGGCGGATGTCATGCACCTGGTCGGCCGGCACCAGGATGGCGCTGCCGTTGTCGGAAAACTTGTGCTTGATGTTCTGCTTGTCCAGTTCAGCCGTGATGGCGCCGCCGTCGCGGTCGGTGAAGTTGGAGAACAGTACCGCGTACTCGGGCGGCTTATTCCACAGCCACAGTGCCAGCAGGATGGCCAGGATGGCGGCCACGCCCAGCCCGCGCAGGAAGTTGCGGCCCATCGGTGTCTGGATGAAGGGCAGCTTCTCGGCCGGCTCTTCCGGAAGGGGAGCGATGCCGGTGGCGGTGTCGTTGTCGATTTCTTCGGCTACGGCCATGATGGTTGGGTTCCGGTGCGTGAGGGAAAGTGGGGCTAGGGCATATTATCGTCCCGTGCGCTGCAATCCAAATGGGCAAACAGAGCGCCGTTTCCGGTCCTGCTCGCCCCTGCGGTATGGGGAGGTGCTTGGTATTCTGGCAGCCTGACAGTTCCGCTGTGCCCGTATTGTACGCCGCGCCGGGACTATGCCCAGGAATTTGTTCCACGGCAGCAATAACAAGGAGTCGCAATGAGAACCGGTGGTATCGACAGCAGCCAGATCCAGGCCATGATCGCCCAGTTGAAGGCGCACGCCACGCGGCCCGACCTGACCCCGCCCGTCATCCAGAGCGAGCAGCCGGCCGCCAAGGTCGAGTTCTCCGATGCGCTCAAGAGTGCCTTGGACGGCGTCAACGACAGCCAGTTGCAGGCCGATAAGCTGGGCAAGAGTTTTGCGATGGGGGACGATACGGTCAGCCTGTCGGATGTGATGATTTCGATGCAGAAAGCCAGCATCAACTTCCAGGCCACGGTACAGGTGCGCAACAAGCTGGTCTCCGCCTATCACGACATCATGAATATGCAAGTCTGAAACCGGACAAAACGGCGACAGAAAAACGCCACAGAGCACGGTTGCGCCTGGCGGCGACGTGGTCTGTGGTTTTTTTTTCGCCGGTTTTTAGCTCAGCCCGGCAATGCGGGCGTTGCGCTCGCGCTCGAGGCGGGTGATGTAGCGCTGTACATGGGCCAGCATCGGACGCGGGATATCGAGGAATTGGCAGCCCAGGCGGCGGTTGGATTTGTTGTTTAACAGCGTCAAATCCAGCGAATTGCGGATCTGTAGCGTGGTTTGTACCGTGCCTATCTCCGGCAGGTCGATGCGGCAGTCGGCGTAGTTCTTGCCGATGGTGTCGCCCAGCAGCATCTTGTTGTCCAAGATGGCGATGCCGCCGCAGCTGATGTCGGCCAAGGGGAAGGTATTGCTGCCGCCACCCAACTCGGCCGGCAGGGGGATCACCACGCGCACCGGATTAGTGACCGGCGTGGTCATGCGGTAGTACTCGCGCCGCTGCAAACGGATCAGCGAAGCGGGCAGGGCGATCTTGAACGCCGGGCTGCCTTCGAAGGTGGCGGGGGCCACTTTTTCTGCTGAAAACAGGATGCGAATCTTGTCCAGCGTGGTCTCGAACGATACGCCCTTGGCGCTGAGTATGCGCTGGTTTTGTTCCTGGTTGATCGAGCAGTCCATCAGCACGGTGTTCTGGTCGGGCTGGACCTCCAGAATGGAAGTCACGCAGACATCCGATTCCCCATGGACCAGCATGCGGATCAACTGATTCTTTTCGCCGATGCTGCGCAGCAGAGCGGTGATCTCCCTGCGCGACTCGACTTCAAAATCGTGCCAGTTTTCCAAGTCCGCTTCCTGAAGTAGTGAGTGCATCGAGGCCCGTTATTGGCTAGGTTCTGTTGGTGGGGTGCCGGTGTCGGGCGGCGCAGGAAGCGGCGCGCCCGACTTTTGCGCTGATTCAATATGATATAGCCAGGCCAGCAGTTCCGCAATCGTACGATAGAGGACGGGAGGAATTTGCCGGTCCAGGTCGACTTCCATCAACAACGATACCAATTCCTTGGATTCGTGGATGAATACGCCCGCTTCCAGCGCCACTTCGATGATTTGCTCGGCCACCAGGCCGCGGCCCTTGGCCACCACCTTGGGCGCCGCGGCGCCGCTCTGGTAAGCCAGGGCCACCGCGCTTTGCAGCGGCCGGCGCGGGGCGTCGTCATTCATCGCCGGCCTCGCTGCCGCTGATGGTGAGCGAGGACAGGGGCGCGCCGGCCGCTTCCATCGCCTGTTCCAGCTGGCCGGCATAGGCGCGCAGCGTGGTGGCGGCATCATGGGTGTCGGTTTGCATCTGCAGGTGGACCTGGTCGCCGACCAGCGTTACCGTGGCCGAGACTTCGCCCAGCATGGCGAAACGAAAGCGCACGCCGCTGCGCCAGACCGGCTCGGGCGGGCCGTCGGCGCCGCCCTGGCCTGCTTCGCCGTCGCGCTGCTCGCGGCGGATTTCCCACTGCATGTGCTGGCCGGGCCAGGCTTGGCCGTTCCATTGCACGCGCCCCTGTTCGTGGCTGTTCAACTGCTGGTTGACCATCTGGGCCGCGCTCAGGTCGGGACCGGCGGCGCGGGCGGCCGTTTCAGCGGTTTGCGCCAGCCGCTGCATTTGCGGTTCCTGCAGCAGTTCCGGCAGCGTGCGCTCGCCGCGCACCCATTCGGCGACGTGCGATTCGTAGAACAAGCCACTTTGCGCGATGGTGTCGCTGAGGCGCTGCGCCAGTTGCGCGGTGGCGGGCGGGCCGTCGCTAAACAGTGCGCTCTTGCCGATCAGCGTGGCGGCGCTACCTTGGGCCGCGCTCAGCAAGGAGGTCAGCACCCGCGCCGTGCTGCTGAGCGTGGGCGCCGGTGTCGAGGGATCGAGCTTGGGCAGGTCGGCAGCCGGTGTCAGCGGCGCTTTGCCGAGCAGGGTGGCGGCCAGCCGTTGCGGACGGGTCAGGTCGACGCCGGCTGCCTGCAAGCCCGCTGCCAGGGCGGCGCCGTTGGCCGTATCACCGGTTGCGGCGGCATTAGCGGCGCCGGCGGCAGCGTAGGGCACGGTGGCCGATGCCGCGCTGCCAGCTGCCAGGCCGGCAGCGCTAGCGGCGGGAAGGCTGGCCGCGCCTGCGGCGGCGCCGGCCGCAGTGCCGGTAGCGGCGCCCGGCGTCCAGGCGGCGCCACTGCCGGCGCTGGTGGCGCGCGTATCGCCCGGCAACTCGCTAGGCAGGCCGGGGACGCCGGCAGCGCCAGCGGGCGCTGTAGCGGCCGGCAGTGCGGCCGCGGTGCCGGCGCTGGCCGCAGCGACGCCGGCCAGTCCCGTTGCAGCTCCCGGGGGCGTCTGCGCCGTATTGCCTGCGCCGGCAGCTTGTCCGGGCTGGGCTGGTGCGCCCGCTTGCGGCCGGCCAGCCGCCTGGGCATCTTGCCCTGGCAGCGGCGGACCGTACAAACCTTCCGGCAGCGTGCCGGCGGCGGGTGGGGTTTCAGTGTAGAGCAGCACCGAAGGACTACCCGGCACAGGGCCGGTGCCGAGCTGGAAGGTGGGGCGCGGCTGGGCCGAGATCACGGTCAGCGGCAATTCTGCGCCGACCTGGACATAGGCCGGCAGCGCCATGCGCACCGCGTTATCCGCCACCTTGACCAGGAAACTGCCGTCGCTGTACTTGGACAGGACCTCGGCCGGCACCTGCTGGCCGACCAGGCTTTGCAGGGCACGCTGGAAGGCCGCTTGCCGGCCGTCGCCCAAGGCGGACGCGGCACCGGCCGCGTCCGCCGCGGCGGGCGGCGTGACGGTCGTGGCGTCCAGGCGCGGCAGCATGGCGCCCGCCTGGCTTAAACGCTGCCGTAGGCGTTGACGACGCGCCGTTCAGTGCCGGTGGCGGTGATCAGTTTGGACAACTGCGCCATCCATGGCATGGTCAGGTCGCGGATCTGGCGGTCCGCATTGAGCATCTGGCGTATCAGTTCGATTTTCTGCTCGCGCTCGGCGCCCTGCATGGGCTGCGGCGACTCGCGTTCGCGCAGCATCTGGGCGTGGGCGGCGACGCGCTTTTCCAGCAGCACCAGCAAATCCCAGTCGCTGCCGGTGGCGGCGGCGACCATTTGCTCGGTCAGGTCGGCCATCGCGGCGTACACGGATAAAATTTGTTGACTCGTCATCATGGATCAGGCGCTCGCGAGGTTAGGGGTGGCGCCGGCAACGGCGGGGGTGTCGGCAATGGCATTCCAGGCATCGCGCAGCTCGGTCAGCAGACGCTGCACTTCTTCCAGGATTTCCGGTTCGTTTTTCAGGTTGGCGGTCAGCAGGCGGGCGCTCATGTATTCATACAGCGCATCGAGGCCTTCGGCGATTTCACCGCCGGCTTTCTTGTCCAGCGCGGCGCGCAGACCGCCGTCGATGATCATGATGGCTTTCGAAATCGACTGGCCTTTCTCGCCGATATTGCCCGCCCGCATGCTGGCCAGCGCGCTGCCGATGGCGACCAGTGCGCCATCGAACAGCATCACGATCAGCTTGTGAGGACTGGCGGCTGCGACCCCGGTTTCTATGCCTACCTTGGCGTAAGCGTTTACACCAGTTTGTCGGGATCCGAACATTGTGAGTCTCCTAATTAAGCGCTCTTGGCGATAGCTGCGAACTGTTGCGACAGGAACGACGCAGTGGTATTCATGCTGGCGATGCTGCTGTCGAGTGCCGTGTACTGGGCGCGGTAGCGCGCCTCGACGTCGACCAGGCGCGCGCTCAGCTCGGCTTTTTGTTTGGCGATGTCTTGCACGGAGCTGTTCAAGCCCTTGGTACGGCCGGCGATGAAGCCGTCGCTGCCCAGGAAGTTGCTGGCCAGGTTGTTCAGCTGGTAGGCATAGCCCTGCGAGAAACTGACCGTACCGCGCGAACCGACGGTGTCGCCGGTGATCGCCAGCTTCAGGCCGGCGATAGGCGCGCCCGGGTTGCCGGTCAGGCTCTGGCCGTCGCCGGTGGCGGAATAGCCGCCGATGGTGCCGGCCACGTCGACACCATTGACCGCCGCGGCGCTGCCGAACACCGTGGACACGCTGCTGCCGGTATCGTCGGTCAGGCTGATGTTGGAGTTCGAGCCATATTTGTTCGAGGTCAGTTTCAGCGTACCATCGTCATTGACGGTGGCCGACACCGTGAAGCCGCTGGCGGAGAAGTTGCTGATGCCGTTGATCGACGATTGCAGCAGCGTGGCCAACTGGGCTGGCGTGTAGGTGCCGGCCGGCAGCGTGATGTTGGCGGTGCTGATGGCGTTGTTGGTGGTGTTTAGCTTGACGCCCCAGGTGGTGTTGTTGGTGAGCACGACATTGGCCGGTACCGGTGCGCTGCTGGTCAGGCTGCCCTGGGTGGCCAGCGTGGTGATATCGACCGCATAGCTGCCGGCCTGGGTGGCCGAGGACGAACTGGTGAAGCTGATCTTGCTGTCGGTGGCATTGCCGACCGCCGCAAACAGGCCGCCGATATCGTTGAAGTTGCTGGCCAGCGCCGTGTTGAATTTGCTGGTGTCCAGGGTCAGCGTACCATCTTTTTGGAAGGAAATGCCGACCTGCGACAGATTGGTCAGGCTGCCGCTCAAGCCGGTGATCTGCTGCGACAGCTGGCGGCGCAAGCCGGCCTGCAGGTTCTGCACGGTGGAGTCGCCCAGCAGCGGACCGCCGGTCTTGGTGGTCGCGTCATAGCCGGACAGCTGGGTGATCTGGCTGTTCAAGTCGTTGTAGGCCTTGACGAAGGCATTTACCGAGGTGGTGATGCTGGCCGTGTCGCGCGCCACCGTCAGGCTGGAACTGCCGGGCTTGTTGACGCTGACCGACACGCCGGCAATGGCGCCGGAGATCGAGGTGCTGTGGCTGCTGACGGCGATGCCGTTGACGCTGGCCAGCGTATCCTGGGCCGAGGCTTTCTGGTCCAGGCTCTGGGTGCCTGCCGGATCATAGCCCAGCAAGCTGACCAGGGCCGGATCGGCCGGATCGGCACCGCTGCCGCTGAGCGTGATCTTCATCGTCGACGACACGCCGGTGGCGCTGGAGGTCAACACCAGGTGGTTCGGGGTGGCGCTGTTGCCGGTGGAACCGTCCGATACGATGCTGGCGCTGACGCCGAAATTGCCCTTGTTGATGGCATCCATGATGCCTTGCAAGGTGTTGTTCTTGCTGTCGATCACGATGTTGCCGGAGGTGCGGTCCGGGTCGGGCGTGAACGTGGCGCCCTGGTAGGCGCCGCCGATGCCGGCCGTCAAACCGGCATCGGCCGGGTTGGTGCCGCCCACGGTGATCGGGCTGGCGTCGGCCGACACCAGCGAGATCGAGCTGATCGCGGTGGTCGAGGAACCGATGTTGGCGCTGCCGCTGTTGCCGATGCCGCCGCTGACGCTGCCGCTGACCGTTTCAGCGACGGCAATGTTGCTGCCGTCGGCGTTCTTAAACTGCAGCGTGCCGTCGGCGGCATGGCCGCTGACGGTGATGTTGGCGTCGGCCAGGGCGCGGGTGACGGCGGTGTCGCCGCTCAGTGCCGTGTCCAGCGAGGCGGCAGTCACGCCGCCGGCCGCGCCGCCGGCCACGCCGGCCGCCTGGGCCGCGATCTCGACGCCGCCCACGGTCAAGGAATAGCTGCCGCCGCCGCTGGTATCGACATTGCCGAAGCTGCTGGCGCCGGCGCTGCCGAACAGGTCGGCGCGGGTGACGGTTGCGGCCGCCTTGGCGGACACGCCGGTGCTGCTGCTCTTGGCATTGATGGCGTCGGCCAGCAGGCGCGCGCTCTTGGTGCTGCCGTCGGTGGCGATCACCGTATTGTTGATGCTCAGCGAGCCCGGCGACAGGCCGCTGCTGAGGATGTTCAGGGCGCCGCCGCTCAGGCCGAAGGTGCCGCCGGTGACCGAGCCCAGCGAGAAGTTGATGGTGGTGCTGGCGCCCAGGCCAACCGAGGCGCTGGTGGTCTTGTAGCCGGCCGAGGCCAGCGTCTGCGCCTGCGCCACCTGGGTCACGTTGACGCGGTAGCTGCCCGGCTGCGCCTGGCTGGTGGTGGTGGCCGTCAGTACCGAGGGATCGCTGGGCGTGCTGGTGAGCGACTGGAAACTCGACAGTGAAGTCAGCGCTGACAAGGAGCCTTGAAAGGAGCCCAACGCGCCGGACAGATTGCCGAACGCCGAGACCTGGGCCAGATAGCTGGCCGACTTGGTGTCGTAGTCGGTCAATGGCTGCGACTCCACCGCCATCAGCTTGCTGACGATGGAATTGACGTCAATGCCAGAGCCTATGCCTGGTGAAGAGATGCCCACGTGGTGCTCCTAAGGAAAACGATAATATAAGGCATTATCGGCATATTCAAAGAGGACTTGAGAAGGGGGATTACCGCCCAGTTTAGCGTTCGCTTAAATACTGTGCAATGGCGCTGTTCTGTAGAGGACAGCGGGGGGCCGCAAGGGGCCGGCCGGCATCGGTGCTCCAGAGGCATGGCGCCGGCCATGGGACGGGAAAAGCGGCGCGCGCAAGGCGCTCCCGCTCAGGCAGTTTGCTTGATCAGCAAGCCTTTGTTGGCGCTCTCTTCCAGCGATTTGGCAATTTCCAGTGCTTCCTGGGAAGGAATCTGGCGCAGCACTTCCTTGGTGTTCTGGTCGACCAGCTTGACGATGGTGCGCTTGCTGTCGTGGTCGATGGAAAATTCCAATCCCTGCGACTGGGCTTGCGGCGATTTGTTCAGCTTGGCCACGGCCTGGCTGACCTGGTCCAGCGTGGGCGGCGGGGCCGCGCCCTTGACGGCATGCGCGGTATCGACCGCCGTGGCCTGCGTGCGGCTGGCGCCGGGCAGCGCGACCAGGTCGGGGACGGGGCGCTCGGCCGGGCGGGCGGCGCCGGCTGGGCTTATGGTATCGATAGTCATGATGCTTCCTTTACGAAAATTCCCCGACTGACCAGGTCAGCCGGGGAACCGGTCATGAACGACGGTTAGCCATCGTCACATCATTACCTTACGACCCTTAGCCGCGCAGCAGCGACAGCACGCCGTTCGGCAGCGAGTTGGCCTGGGCCAAGATCGCGGTACCGGCTTGTTGCAAGATCTGGCCGCGGGTCAGGTTGGCCGTTTCCGCCGCGAAGTCGGTATCTTGAATCCGGCTGCGCGATGCCGACAGGTTCTCGGTAGTGGTTTGCAGGTTCGAGATGGTCGAGGCAAAACGGTTTTGGATCGCACCCAGCGACGCGCGGTTGCTGTTGATCTGGTTCAGTGCCGAATCGATGGTTAACAGGGCCTTGTTGGCACCGGCCACGGTCGAGACGTCCACCTTGGCCACCGATTGCAGGTCGGAACCGGTCGCTGCAGCCACGATGTCGGTACCGGTCGAGGACACGGTAAAGCCGCTGTCCGACGAGAAGTCCAGGTGGCCGCCGACGGTGATGCTGGTACCGGCCGCGCCCACTGCCAGTGCCGTGGCCGGCACTGCAGCGACCGAGCCGTTGGCTGGCTGGTCGGCGCCACGCAGGGTGGCGGCGGCCAGCAAGTCGTCGCCAGCGGCGTTGGTGTTGGTGATCTGGATGTCGGAACCGGAGCTGTTGCTCAGCTGGATTTCCTGGACATTGGTGGTCGAGTTCAGCTTGATCGAGGCGCTGACGCCGGTGGTGCCGGTCTGGGCGTTGATGGCCTGGGCCACCGCCGACAGATCGTTGCCCTTGACCTTGGCCGAGATGGTCACGGCGGTCGAGTTGGCATCGGCTTCGATCGAGTTGTCGCCGCGCAGGGTGAACTGCACCGAACCGTCGACACCGGTCGCCAGGCCCGACAGGGTGGCGGTGGTGCTGGCGGTGGCGGTCACGCCGCTCTGGTTGCTCAGTGCGTTGACGTTGGCGGCAATTTTCTTGGCGCTGTCGCCGGCCTTGACGGCAACGGTGGTGCTGGTGCCGGTGCCCGAGGTCACGGTCACGGTCTGGGCGGTGACGTTGTTGGCGGTGTTGCCGGCGTTCGCGGCCGAGATCGTGGAGGCGGTGTTGCCGTACTCCGAAGTCAGGGTATTGTTACCAATGTCGGTGGCCTTGGCCGATTGGATGCCGACGTTGATGGTTTGGTTGGCGTTGGCGCCGACCTGGAACTGGGCTGCGGTCAGACTGCCGTCGAGCACGTTTTGGCCGTTGAACTGGGTGGTGTTGGCCACGCGGTTCAATTCGTTCGACAGGGCCGACACCTCGTTCTGGATCGACTTGCGGTCCGAATCGGAGTTGGTGCCGTTGGCGGACTGCACCGCCAGTTCACGGATACGCTGCAGCAGGTCGCCGGCGGTGCTCAAGCCACCTTCAGCCGTCTGAGCCAGCGAAATACCGTCATTGGCGTTGCGGGCTGCCACCGTATTGCCGTTAATCTGCGAGGTGAAACGCTGGGAAATGGCCAAACCTGCGGCATCGTCCTTGGCGCTATTGATGCGCAGACCCGACGACAGGCGTTGCAGCGAGGTCGCCAGCGACGATTGCGAGGTGTTCAGGTTGCGTTGCGCGTTCAGCGAGGCAATATTGGTATTGATGGTTGACGTCATGATGATTCTCCAGACTAAGTACTTCGATTCGGGCTACTTGCTCATTTCACTTTGGTCTGTCTCCGCGTTCCGAGACAATCAAACCGCTGTTGTAATGTGTAACGGTTGCCCCATGGGAAAATTGAGAGCAAAAACCCCGTTAAATTTTATTTTTTAGGGCTCAGTAATCGAAATGCCTGCCCGCTAATCGACAGCACAGTGGGAATCTTTAGGGTGAGAAAATATATTTTTACCGCCGTGGAGTGTTATTTCTTGATGGCAAAAAAGCAAAAAAAACCCGGCGCGGGGCCGGGTACGGGGGGCGGTGCGGGAAACCGGGCTTAGTCGGCCACCACCACCCGGTTCTTGCCGGTCTGCTTGGCCTGATACATGGCCTTGTCGGCCCGCTTGACCAAGGCAGTCTGGTCTTCATTGGGCTTGCGCAGCGCCACGCCGGCCGAGAAGGTAATCAGCACTTTTTCGTTATCGTGCAGGAAGAAGTGCTTGGTCAGCTCGCGCTGCAGCCGGGTCATGGTCTGTGAAGCGGCATCGATGGTGGTTTCTGGCAGCAAGATCAGGAATTCCTCGCCGCCGAAGCGGGCAATCACATCCATCGAGCGCAGCGTATCCTTGACGATCTTGACCAGGTGCTTGAGCGCCGCATCGCCGGCGATGTGGCCATAAGTGTCGTTGAGCTTCTTGAAATCGTCCAGGTCCAGCACGGCAATGCACAGCGGCGTGCCGCGGCGGTCGGAACGGGCCGTTTCGCGCTCGAACACGTCGTCCAGGCCGCGCCGGTTCAGGCTGCCAGTCAGCTGGTCTTCGCGCACCAGTTCGCTCATGTGCTGCAGCTTGGCTTCCAGCTGGTGGATGCGGTTTTCTGCGTCTTGTACTTCCTGGCGCGCCAGCACCATCTTGTCGCGCGCCGTCAGCGCCTCGTTTTGCACGATGCGGGTTTCGCGCAGCACGTCGTCGAGGATCTGGTTCAGTTCGGCGATGTTGTCGGCCCGGCTGATCTTTTCCGAATAGCCGCCGATCTTTTCGTGGAAGTCGCCGGTCGAGGCCGCCACCTGGCCCAGGCGGTCGATGAACGTCATCATCATGTTCTTGACGGTCAGCTTGACGTCCGACAGGCTGTGCTTGAGCTGGCTTTGCTTGTAGATGACTTCCTTCAGGCTGCGGGTAGCGTCTTCCAGCGCGCGGTGGTCGATCGGGCCGGCGATCAGGTTTTGCACCGCGTCGATCTGGCCGCGCAGCCAGCTGTCGTCGTCCAGCAGTTCGCTGACGTTTTCCAGCAGCAGTTTGAACAGGCGCAGTAGCAATTCTTGCTGTTCGCCGGTGTCGCCGCTCTTCAGTTCGATCTGGTAGCACAGCTGCTTCAGGCGCAGCGCAATCTCGGCCAGCGCTTCCTCGCTGTGAGCCAGCTTGGTGGCGGCGCCCAGCGATTCGGCCTCGGCCACCAGCGCCGGGGTGCCGCTCAACAGCGAGGCGACGGCAAAGGTCAAGGTGCGGCTGAGCAGTTCGCGCAGCTGGCGCGACTGCTCGCTGTCCGGCGCAGCGGCCGTTTCGATGCCTTTTTTCGCGCTGAAGTGCTTGTCGACCAGCTGCACCAGTGTCCTGGCATAGCCATCCCAGTCGCGCGACTTGACGGCGCGGTTGAAGCGACGGCCGAAGTCGGCCAGGTCGCCAGGGGTGTCGCTGAGCTTGGTGGCGAACTGACTGAGCACCGATTCCGGCCCGGGGTCGGCGCTGCCTAGCGGCGCGGGGGCTTCGGGCGGCAGGCCGGCAATTTCGTGATAAATGTCGCGGTAGGCTTCCGGAGTCGGCGCAATGCGGCGCACGGCCAGCCGGCGGAACGCCTCGCGGGCGATCTCGGCGGGATTCTGTTCCGGCGGGGATGGTGGTTTGCTAGACATGTTGCGCACGGCCTCTTTATAAAAGATCAGTTACTGCCTACATGATAGGCGACCGTGGCCTGCGCCATTGCCCGAATTAAGGGGAATAAGCCATCTTACTTTTTGGCATCAATCGTTTTCTTTGCAGCAACATCACTCGATCAACTGGTTCTTGATTGCGTAATGGGTCAGCTCGGCGCTGTTCTTCAGCTTCATCTTGACCAGCAGGCGGGCGCGGTACTCGCTGACCGTCTTGACTGACAGCGACAGCTCCTTGGCAATCGCGCTGACGGTCTTGCCGGAGGCGATCATGGTCAGGGTCTGGTATTCGCGGTCGGACAGCGTGTCGTGCGGCGGCGCCTCGTGGTCTTCACCCACGTGGTTGGCCAGTTCCTGGGCCAGCGCGGGGCTGATGTATTTTAACCCGGCGCCGACCTGGCGGATCGCCGTGACCAGCTCGCGCGGCGCGCTTTGCTTGGTCAGGTAGCCGGCCGCGCCGGCCTTCAGCGAGCGGATCGCGTACTGGTCTTCGCGGTGCATGGACAGCATCAGCACCGCCAGTTCCGGCGTTTCCTTCTTGAGCTGCTTGAGCACGTCGATGCCGCTGCGGTCCGGCAGCGAGATATCGAGCAGCATCACGTGGCAGCCCGACTTGCGGAACAGCTTGATGGCGTCGACGCCGTTTTCGGCCTCGCCGGCGACCACGATGTCGCGCGTCTCGGCCAGGATCTGTTTCAAGCCCTCCCGCACGATGGCGTGGTCGTCGGCAATGAAGACCTTGATGATGGCTTTTTCTGTCATGTGATTCGCTACCGTTATTTCGCTGAGGCAATGTTGTCAGGCGCTATTGTAGCCGCTGCGGCGGCTGCGATGAGGGCCGTGCGCACCGTGGGCCGCTTTATTTTGACCGCCACCACCGTGCCGCCGCCTGGCGCGTGGCTCAGCGCCAGCGTGCCGTCCAGTGCGCGGACCCGCTCGGCCATGCCGCGCAGGCCGAAGGACTCGGGCTTGGCGCGGTCGGCCTGCCAGATGCCGCTGCCGTTGTCGGTCACTTTCAAGCTGACGTGCTGGCGGCTGCGCGCCAGCTTGACCGTCACCCGCGTGGCATGGGCGTGCTTGGCGATATTGGTCAGCGCTTCCTGGGCGATGCGGAACAGGGCGCTGGCCTGGTCGGTATCGAGCTCGATCTCGCGCGCATTGGCACTGAAGGTGGCATGCACGCCGGCCTGTTTTTCAAATTCCTGTACCTGCCACTCCAGCGCCGCCACCAGGCCCAGGTCCAGCAGCGCGGGGCGCAGGTCGACCGAGATACGGTGCACGGCGTCGATGCTGCGGTCGACCAGCGCGTCGACGTAGGCGGCTTTTTCCTGCAGCGCGGCGTCTGCCTCGGGCAGGCGTGCGGCCAGCATCGCCAGCGCCATCTTGATGGCGCTCAGGTTGCCACCCAGCTCATCGTGGATTTCGCGGGCGATGCGGGTGCGTTCCTGCTCCTTGACCTTCTCGATGTGGGCGGTCAGCTCGGCCAGCCGGGCCCGCGAATGGCGCACTTCCAACTGTTCCAGCTTGCTCTCGGTGATGTTGGTCATGATGCCTTCCCAGCGCACCGCGCCATGCTCGATCGCATGCGGGGTGGCGCGCAGGTTGATCCACTTGACGTCCTTCCACGCCTCGACCCAGATGCGGCCTTCCCAGTTCCAGCTCCACAGCGCGCTGGCCGAGGCCTGCATCGATTCCAGGTAGGACTTGCGGTCGTCGCCCAGAATCAGGTGCAGGAAGCGTTCCGGCTCGCCGTGCAGTTCGGCGGCGGTCAGGCCCAGCAGTGCCTGGCAACCCTCGCTCAGATAGGGGAAGGACGCGCGGCCGTCGCGATGCAGCACGAACTGGTACACCAGGCCGGGCGTGTTGGAGACGATGGCGTCGAAGCGCGACTGCACCTGTTCCAAGTGCGCCGCAAGGGTGGCTGCATCGCGTTTCGGGGTGGGGACTGCATTCATGGGGATCGTATAAACTGTTTGTATTAATGCCATCTTGAACGCCACAGCGCGGCAAAGCGCCGCACTGCGCGGGTAGTTCGGCCGGGCGCACGCATGCGCTCGCGCCAGTGCGCCAGCGCGCGCCGGATGGCGCACAGCTGGTGCCAGGCGGCGCTGGTTTTCAGGCGTTCTATCCAGCGCTCCTTCAGCGGCAGAAACCAGTCCAGCGTGGCGGCGAACCAGGGTATGGTCAGCAGCGCCGGCCGGGTCAGCAGGTAGATGCGGGCCACGGCCATCGCGCCGACCACCTTGGCCACCAGGATCACCAGCAGACCCCACACCGCATGCCCGCGCGCCATCGCCAACAGCGCCAGCAGCTTGACCGGCAACAGCAGCAGCGCCGGCAGCGTGAACACCGCCAGCGCGGCCGCCGGGCGCAAGCCGCGCAGCCAGGCTTCCAGCCGCTGCAGCGATGGCCAGTGCGCAATCATGCCCATCAGGCGCACGCCCAGATCCCACAGCCAGTCCTCCAGCAACAGCAGCAGTGCGGCCAGGTAGACCAGTGGCGCGAATAGCCAGTGCCGCAGGCGGTGGTGGGGTTTCATCAAAGGCCTCCATAGGAGCTCTGCCTGCGATGATACGTGAAAAAACGCGGTTTGCGCGGGGCAAACGTGGCGGATGTGGGCGGCGCTGCGGCAGGCGGTACAATGACTGCCATGAACAAAGCATTCGTAAAAGAGTCGGACAACGACGATGACGACGACGCCGCAGCGCTGGCCATGGCCATTCCTGCCGGCTCGAAGAATTACATCACGCCGGCCGGCTACCAGCGCATCAAGGATGAGCTGCTGCAGCTGATCGATGTCGACCGGCCGGAGGTGGTGCGCATCGTGCACTGGGCCGCGTCGAATGGCGACCGCTCGGAAAACGGCGATTACATCTACGGTAAGCGCCGGCTGCGCGAGATCGACCGGCGCATCCGCTTTCTGACCAAGCGCATGGATGCGGCGGCGATTGTCGATCCCAGCGTGCACCATGGCAGCGACCAGGTGTTTTTCGGCGCCACCGTCACCTATGCCAACCAGACGGGCGAGGAACGCACCATCACCATCGTCGGCATCGACGAGCTCGATCCGCTGAACGGCAAGATCAGCTGGGTGGCGCCGGTGGCGCGCGCACTGACCAAGGCGCGCGAGGGCGATGTGGTGACCTTCCAGGCGCCGCACGGGGTGGAAGAGATGGAAATCCTCGCAGTGAGCTATCCGGCGCCGGGCAGCGACTGAGCAAGGGGGCACCCTGCCGCTTGCTGTGGCACGGTCGCGCCTTATTTTCCGCGCGTGCTAGACGCAGCGGTGTGCGAGCTGGACGCCCACCGTCCGAGCTTGCCGGCGCTGGCCCAGCGGCTGGAATGCGGCCGCGCTTTGCTGGCGGCCGACGGCCGCTGGGAGCGCATCTTCCACGCCTAGTATTTCGTTTCATTAAAATATTTACTTAAAATACAATTTCTGTAATCATATACTCCAGTTGATTCCAAACTGGGGGTGAATATGGCACGAGCAAGCGGACGGGCGGCGTTGCATCTGAGCGAAGAACACAGGGCGATGCTGTCAGGATTGGCGGGATC
>FSZM01000145.1_pt1 | contig 23117 bp, 16 predicted proteins | sample 1638831 | NCBI WGS metagenome assembly FSZM01 (sample SAMEA3914813, study PRJEB12502) | metagenome | biome: forest; material: soil | place: Canada | collected 2011-07-07 | depth 0.3 m
CTGCGCGCCAACGGCCACCGCCACATGTGGGGCATCGGCCGCCACGTGCTGGGCAGCCAGCTGTTCGACTACTGGTACGACCCGGACGGCCTGGAGTTCGAGCACTACACCGACGGCGACGTGTTCACGGCGGACCACCCTACCCATTACGTGCCGCTGGAACTGTCCGGCATCTGGGCCTGGGGTGACGACGTACCGGCCTCGATGGGCGTCAAGCGCGACCTGGGCACCCTGTTCAAGCTGGTCCGGCTGCTCTGGCAGGGCCGGCTGTCGCTCGCGCGTCTGAAGCTGCTGGGCAACGCCATGAGCCGCCCGCGTCCGTGGCTGTAACGCGCCGCTGGTAATCCTTTCTATTCCAACAATCAAGCACAGGAGAACTACATGGCAACCACCGTGGTCCGCTATCTGTATGAAGGCATTACCGCCTGGGGCGTGGTGCACCAGCGTCGCATCGCGCCGCTGCCGAACCGCTACGTCAGCACCGCTGACTTCGTCAGGGAAGGTATGGCTGCGGCGCGCGCCAGCACGCCACAGCAGGCGCTGCTGGAACTCGACCAGGTGACCCTGTTGTCGCCGATCACCGGCGACCGCCAGTTTCTGTGCCAGGGCATCAATTACGCCAGCCATGTGCGCGAGTCCGGCATGGACCCGGCCAAGATCGGCTTCAACACGCTGTTTACCAAGGCACCGTCGTCACTGGCCTCGGCCCACGACGACGTGGTGCGGCCGGCCCACGTGCAGCTACTGGACTATGAGATCGAGCTGGGCCTGGTAATGCGGCGTCCGCTGCACGGCGCTGCCAATATCGGCAGCGGCGAGCTGCACCACTGGCTGGCCGGCGTCACCATCGTCAACGACATCACGGCGCGCGACGTGCAACTGCCGCAGGGCCAGTTCTACAAGGGCAAGAGCTACCGTACCTTCGGTCCGGCCGGGCCGTACCTGCTACTGCTCGACGCCGAGGAATGGCTGCGCTGGCCCGAGCTGCGCATGCGCCTGGCGGTCAACGGCCAGCCACGCCAGGACAGCTATTGCGGCGAGATGATCTACAAGCCGCACCAGACCCTGAGCGAGGTCTCTGGCCTGCACGACCTGGAACCGGGCGACCTGATCGCCACCGGCACCCCGGCCGGCTGCGCCGCACGAGCACCCGGCAAGCTGGTCATGTGGATCATGCAACACCTGATGTCGGACGCCACCAAATGGCGCCTGTTCATCCAGAAGGGGCTGGACAATCCCGCCTACCTGCGCCCGAGCGATATCATCACCGCCTCGATCCGCAGCGATGACGGCCGGCTCGACCTGGGCGAACAGCGCAACCGGGTGGTGGCGGCATGAGCCAGCCCTGCATGGCCGCCACCGTCGAGCAATTCGGCGACGCCAGCGAACTGCAGTTGCGCGAGATGGCGCTGCCGCAACCGGGCGCCGGCCAGATCGTGGTGCAGGTGGCAGCTGCCTCCATCAACCCGATCGACGTGCGGCGTCGCGCCGGCTACGGCCGCAAGCTGTTCGGCCTGATGGGCGCCGGGCGCCTGCCGCTGGTACTGGGCAACGATTTCGCCGGCACCGTGTGCGCGGTCGGTCCCGGCGTGAGCTGCTGGCGCGAAGGCGATGCCGTATTCGGCGCCAAGCCACCCTCGCGCCAGGGCAGCCACGCCAGCCACGTGGCGGTCGATGCGGCCCATGTGCTGGCACAACCGCCCGGCATCGCCGCGGCACAGTTGGCCACGCTGCCGTACAACTTCCTGACCGTATGCCGCGCACTGGCCGGCGCCGGCATCACGCGCACTAGCGTACAGAACCGCAAGGTGCTGGTGCACGGCGGCTCCGGTGGGCTGGGCCTGATCGCCATCGCCTTGCTCAAGCAACTGGGCGCGCACGTGACCGCGCTGGCGGGCGAGCGCGGCCTGGCGGCCTGCAGTGCGGCGGGCGCCGACCTGGCGCTGGACCGGCGCCGCCATCCGCTGGCCTCGCTGCCACAGCAATTCGCCGCCACGCTCAACTTCGCCCACTGGGACGACGACGCGCAACTGGTGGCGCGGCTGATGCCGGGCGCGCTCGGCCACGCCAGCACCGTCCATCCGATGCTGGCGCAGATCGACCGCCACGGCCTGGCCGGCGGCGCGCTGGCCGCGCTATACCGCAAGCGCCGCAGCGCCGCCGGCATGCCGCGCGGCGCGCGCTACGCCTGGACCGTGTTCCGCCCCGACAGCGGCGCCCTGCACTGGCTGGCCGACTACGCGGTGGCGCTGCCGAGCGCACCGGCGCTGCAGGCTTTTCACCTGTCCGAAGTGGTCGCCGCGCATGAGCATGCCGAGCAGCGCCGCCCGGGCCGCGCCGTGCTGCTGCCCAGCGATTTCTAAACTAGAAAAACTAACCTGACGGAGACCCCATGCATGACATTACACGCATTGCGGCGGAGCAAGCTCCCCGCATCGGCTCGCTGGACGAGCTGATCGCTTTCGAGCAAACCCCATGGCAGCAACAGCTGCCGGCCCGCAACACCTATGAGCTGCTGCGACTAGCCTGCGACCGCCATCCCGAGCGCACCGCGCTACGCTTCGTGCTCAGCGGCGCGCCGGACGCGCCACAATGCTCCATCGACTATCGCACCCTGCAGCAGCAAGTGACGCGCGCCGCCAACGCCTTCCACCGCGCCGGCATCACGCCCGGGCAAGCGGTGACGCTGTTGCTGCCGAACCTGCCGGAGACGCACTACGCCCAGCTGGGTGCGCAGGCGGCCGGCATCGCCAGCCCGATCAATCCCATGCTGGACGTCGAGCACATTGCCGGCATCGTCAACGCCACCAAAGCCACCGCGCTGGTGACGCTGGCGCCGCTGCCCGACAGCGACCTCTGGGGCAAGGCGGTGGCCGTGGCCGAGCGCTGCCCATCGCTGCGCACGCTGTTCGTGGTCAGCCTGGCGCCCTATGTCGACCCGGACACCGGCGCCGCACTCGCCGCCCTGTACCAGGCGGCGCCCAAGCCGCGGCGTGCCGACCTGCAGATCGTGCCCTTCGATGCCGCGCTGCACGCCGAGCCGGCCGACCGGCTGGTCTCGGGCCGTAGCATCGACGGTCGCGAACGCTGTGCCTATTTTCACACCGGCGGCACCACCGGCCTGCCGAAGATCGCGATCCACACCCACTTGAATCAAACCTTTGTCGCCTGCATGCTGGGCGTGCTGGATCCGCACCCCCATGTGGTACTGTGCGGGTTGCCGCTATTTCACGTCAACGGCGCCATGGTGACTGGGCTGGGTGCGTTTTGCAGCGGCTGGGAAGTGGTGATGCTGACCCCGCAGGGCTACCGCGGCAAAGAGGTGATGCCCAACTTCTGGCGCCTGGTGGAACGCTTCGGCGCCACCACCTTCAGCGGCGTGCCGACCATCTTCGCCACGCTGGCCAGCCTGCCGCGCAACGGCGCCAACCTGTCCACGCTGCGCCACGCCTTCTGCGGCGCGGCGCCGCTGCCAGCCGAAGTGGCGCGCCGCTTCGAGGCGACGGCCGGCATTCCCTTATGCGAAGGCTACGGCCTGACCGAAGGCGCCTGCGTATCGTCACTCAATCCCACCGATGGCGCCCACCGCGCCGGCAGCGTCGGGCTACGTTTGCCGCACCAGGCCTTGCAGGCGTGGCAGGTCGACAGCGCCGGCCTGGCGGTGCGCGCCTGCGCCCGCGGCGAGGTCGGGGTGATCGGCATCGCCGGCCCCAATGTGTTCCCCGGCTACCTGAACGCGCACGACAACCGCGACATCTGGCTGGCGCCGGACTGGTTCAACACGGGCGACCTCGGTTACCTGGACGCGGATGGCTATCTGCACCTGACCGGCCGCGCCAAGGACCTGATCATCCGCGGCGGCCACAATATCGACCCGGCCATGATCGAGGATGCGCTGATGCGCCACCCGGCGGTGGTGCTGGCGGCCGCCGTCGGTCAGCCGGACGAACACGCCGGCGAATTGCCGGTGGCCTACGTCACGCTGAAAAGCGGTGCAAACATCTTACCCGAGCAGCTACTGGATGCGGCCCGCGAACTGGTGCCGGAACGCGCCGCGGCCCCGGTGCGCATCGTAGTGCTGCCTCAGATGGTGTTGACGGCAGTGGGCAAGGTCGCCAAGGCCGAGCTGCGCATGCGCGCTGCCACCCACGTATTCGTCCAGCGGCTAGAGCAGCTCGGCATCAACGCCACCGTTCAAGTTCGAGCCGACGGCCACCGCGGCGCAGTCGCCACCATCGGCGGTGACGCGCCGCAAGCTGAGCGCGCCCGCGACGTCCTGGCCCGTTTCGGTTACGCCATCGACATCGTGGCACAGCACGGAAAGGAATCAGCATGACTACTTCCCTGCCCGACACCGTCGACGTGCTGCTGGTCGGACTCGGCCCGGTCGGCGCCGCCGCCGCCAACCTGCTAGGGCGCTACGGCGTACGCACGCTGGCGATCGACAAGGCCGCCGAGGTGTTCACCATGCCGCGCGCCATCGTGCTCGACAACGAGGCGCTGCGCATCCTGCAGCTGGCTGGCCTGGAAGAAGGCGCGTTCGCCACCCATGCGATCGCCAAGGTGCAAATGCATTCGCCGCTATTCGGGCCGTATGCGCGCGCCAACACCGCCGGCAACCTGGACGGCCATCCGCGCTTGGTCACCTTTTACCAGCCGGAACTGGAACACGTGTTGCGCAGCCGGCTGGCCCAGTATGCCTGCGTGCAGAGCGCGCTCAGTACCGAACTGGTGGACTACAGCGAGAACGCCGACGGCGTCACCGCCACCCTCAAGCAGGCCGACGGCACGCTGGCCACGGTGCGCGCGCGCTACCTGGTCGGCGTCGACGGCGCCGCCTCGCCGGTGCGCCACAAGGCCGGCCTGGGCTTCGAAGGCAAGACCTTCTGCGAGGACTGGCTGGTGGTCGACGCCATCGGCGTGCCCGATCCGATCGACCACGTGGAATTTATCTGCGACCCGCGCCGGCCGACGCCGCACATGGTGGCGCCGGGCGGCCGCCAGCGCTGGGAATTCAAGCTGGCTCCGGGCGAGACACGCGAGCAGATGGAACGACCGGAGCAGATCCGCGCGCTGCTGGCGCCGTGGTGCGACACCGACCTGATCACCGTCGAGCGCACCGCCGTGTACCGCTTCCACGCCCGCATCGTCGAGCGCTTCTCGCGTGGCCGCGTGTTCCTGGCCGGCGACGCTGCCCATATCACGCCGCCCTTCGTCGGCCAGGGCTTGGTGGCCGGCCTGCGCGACGCGGCCAACCTGTGCTGGAAGCTGGCCTGGGTGGTGCACGGACGTGCCGCACCGGCCATCCTCGACAGCTACGACACCGAACGCCGGCCGCATGCCAAGTCCATCATCCAGCTGGCACTGCTGATGGGCCGCCTGGTCATGCCGGCCAACCGGCTGACGGCGCTGGGCGTGCACGGCCTGATGGCGCTGCTGCAGCGCTTGCCGGTGACGCGCGCCTGGTTCGGCGACTTGAAGATCAAGCCGCTCAACCGCTTCAAGCGCGGCCTGTTCCAGCCAGGATCCGGACAGGTGCGGCTGGTGCGCGGCGGCCTGCTGCCGCAAGGCCTGGTGCGCGGCAGCACCGATGCGGCGTGCCAGCCCAGCGATGAGGTGCTGGGGCCGCACCTGAACCTGATCGGCTTCGGCTGCGATGCCCGGGCCGCGCTCAGCCCCGAGCTGCAGGCACGCTGGCAGCGCGCCGGTGGCCGCATCGTGCAGCTGCGCCACCGCGGCCAGGTCGGCGCGCCGGCCGACTCGTGGGAAGACATGACCGATTGCCTGGTGCCGCACGCGGCACCGGTAGGCTGGGTCGCCGTGGTGCGGCCGGACCGCACCGTGCTGCACGACGGCCCGCTGGAACAGCTCGAGCGCATTGTGCACCAAGCGCTGACCTTGCTGGGCGCCGCCAGCTAACCCTGTTATCTCACCTGCTCCAGTGCTCTCTCCACACTGGAATTTTGTCCCGCTGCCGCAACGCAGCGGGATTTTTTTTGCCTGCCAGCCGGCGAAAAATTCCGATTTCGCACATTTTAATTGACACTATTCTCAGGCTGACTATGATGTCATTATAAAAGCGGCATAGCTGCCGCGCATAAGGGATTCATACCACCAAGGAGACCAGCATGACCCGATCTATCCACCCTGCCCTGGCGGCACTGGCGGCATGTGCCGCGTTCGCTGGCGGCACGGCCGGCGCGGCCGAAGGCTTCGAACCGCGCTACAACCTGGCAGGCAGCCTGGGCGGCGAACTGTTCGCCCCACCCGACCAGACCGGCTGGGCCGGCGTGATCGCCGCGACCCATATCAACATCGACAAGGTGACCGGCGACGACGGCCAGAAGCTGGGCCAGCCGATCCCGGGCGGGGCGCTGCCGCTGCCCGGCGCACCGGCGGCGCTGTATCCTGGTTATGCCGGCAACCGCGCCACTGTCGACGGCACCGGCATCTTCAACCGATTTGACATGGTGCTGGCCTACCTGACGCCCGAGCAATATGGCGGCGGCAGGCTGGCGTTCGTGATCGACGTGCCATACGCCCACAAGCGGCAACTGATCGTGGCCAGCGCGGCCACGCCGGCGTTGCAGTGGAATGCACCGATGCCGGCCGCCATGCAAGCCGCCGTCCAGGGGCAGTTCGGCGCCCAGTACCAGGGAGCGCTGTCGGCCCAGGGCGCCAGCGCCACCGGCGAGATCAGCGGCATCGGCGACGTCGAGCTGCAGGCCGGCTGGCTGTACGCGGGGCAACAGTGGCGGGTGCTGGCGGGCGGCTCGCTGATACTGCCGACCGGGAAGTACGACAGCGGACCGGCGCCCGATATCGGCGCAGGCAACTTCACCACGTTGCGCCCGGCGTTGCAACTGGGTTATCTGCCGACGCCCGACCTGGCGCTGGGCGCCAAGCTGTCGCTGGGCCTGAACACCCGCAACCGCGACAATCATCTGCGCAGCGGCAACTGGGCCGGCCTGGAAGCGGCGGCCGGCTACAAGACGCCGATCGGCGTCGTCGGGCTGCATGCCATCCACATGCGGCAATATCAGGATGACGACAATAATCCGCTCGGCACCAGCCGCTTCCGCTCGACTAACAGCGGCGCCTTCTTTACCACCAAGATCACCCCCATCGACGCCGTGGTGACCATCCAGTACATCGCCACCACGGCGTCGCGCAACGCCAAGTCCGGGACGTTTACGCAAATCCGCGTGATCAAGCTGTGGTGACGGGCCGCTGCTGACTACTCCACTTCGGCGGCTAAGCCGCGCAGCATGGCGTCGAGGAAGACATCCGGAAAGGCAGGATCGGCGTACAGGCAGCCGCAAGCGGCGCCGTGGGTGCACTGGTGCATCAGCAGTGCAAGCATGGGGGTAATCAGCAGTTGCGTCGTGCTTGCGATATCCACCGGATGAAACTCAGCGCTGGCGACCGCGCGTTCCAGGATGCTGGAAATCGTCGTTCGGTAGCGCGCTATCGTCTGCTGGTGGCAGTAACGCGCCAGATGGGGAAAATTGCTGCCCTCGGCCATCAGCAATGCAAACAGTCCGCTGGCATTGGCCTGGCGCATCTGCTGCCACCATGCATAGGTCACCATGCGCAGTTGGTCAGTGCTGTTGCCGCCGGCTGTCGCGGCGAGATCAGTGTCGGGCGCCAGCAACTTGATCTGCTCACGTACCACTGCAACGAGCAACTGGCGCCGATTCTTGAAATACCGGTAGATCGTGCCCTTAGTCACTCCGGCCCGCGCGGCGACATCCTCGAGCCGCATGCTGGCACCACCCGGCTCGCCAGAAAGCGCCAGCGCAGCGGCCAACAGTTCACCGGCACGCGCGTCCTTGCGCCGCTGCCATCTGCTGGCCGGAGCGTCCAGCGTTGCCGGAGGTGCCAGTTGCGACTGCCGGGTGCGCGTCATGGCCGCCCTGCGCTACGGTGCGGCCGGCGCCTGGCGCAAGCTGGCGCGCAGGCGCTGGTACTCGGGCGAAGCGCGCAACGCGGCACGTCCCGCTTCCTGCAGCTGGCTCACCTGCCATGGCAAGATGGTCAAGGCGGTGGGCACTTGCAGCAAGGCCGAGCGGGCCGCCGCATCCTGCACGTCGCGCAGGCTGACGCTGATGATGTAGAGCTCGGCATCGGCCGCAAACGGACTATCCGCCTTGCCGCGTGTCGCTTCCAGTTCCTGGCGCCAGCGTGCAGAGTTGTCGCTCATCGCCGCCAGTGTTTCGCCGGTGGCACGCGAGCCGGCGCCGAACACCAGCGCATTGAGTACCTGGCTTACGCCCGGAACCCGCTCGCTACGGTCGATGCGCTCGCCGATATCGCGTTCGGAATTGACACTGATCAGCACAATCTTGTGCACCGAAGCATGCGGCAAATGCTGGAAGCTGGCGTCCAGCGTCCCGCCTGCCGTTGCCCGCACCAGCAGGCCGCGCACCCCGAGGTTATCGATCAGGCCCCCATCGACCAGGTGCAGGTAGGGCCGTTCCTCCGCGTCGAGATAGCTTTGCACGCTGGCGTGCAGCAGGCGCGCTTGCAGATTGTCCTGGCCATGCGCGGCGGCCGTCACTTGCAGCGACTGCGCGCAGTTGCCTGCGTAGTTGCGCACGGTGACGGGACTGAGCAGCAGCGGCACGGACGAGGAGGCGGCCACGGCGAGCGACAGCGGCACGCTGTTCAGGTCCGAACAGATCAACGCAAACTGCTCCGGCGTGAATTCGAACGGGGCACCCGTGGTCAGGTCGGTGGCCGTGACCAACAAACGCGGCCCGCCATGCCGCGCCTGCAAATCGGCAAAGGTCTTGCCGCGGTATAGCTTGTCCAGCTTCTCGGCCAGCACATTGCTGCGGCCATACCATGGCGAACCGATGCGGTACAGCGAACGGGGCGAGAATGCATGGGCAATCAGCCCGGCCTGGAAATCCTGCAGCAGGAAATCCGACTCGAAGCGGGTAAAGGTCTCGTCGCCGAACGCCGCGTAGTAGGAAGCGAGCACGCTGCCGCCGGACACCCCACTGACCAGCCCCATCTCGTCCATCAGCGTGGTCGGCCGCCCTTCCCAGTCGAAGCCGGTACCCTTCAGTTCTTTCAGCACGCCCAGGCCGAAGGCGGCGGCGCGCGCCCCGCCGCCCGACAGCGCAACGGCGCCGATAATGGCGGGCGGGCGGCCGTCGTCGGCCGGTCGCACCAGCGCGGCGGGCGCCGGCGAATCGGGGCGGATAGGCTGGTTGATCCAGGGCCGTGCAGTCGAGCAGCCGCCCAGTAACAGCGCCAGGCCGGCCGCCAGCAACGGGCGCAAGCGTATGCCGCTCATGCAGCGTCCGCCAGCCGGGCCGCGACCTGCTCGAACTGCGGCAGCAAGCGCAGGAAGGCATCTACCACGGCCGGGTCAAAGTGGCCGCCGCGCCCCTGGGCTATGATGGAGGCCGCCGTGCTGGCGGACATCGGCTCCTTGTAGGGGCGGCGCGCCAGCAGCGCGTCGAACACGTCGGCCACTGCCATCAGCCGCGCCGCCAGCGGGATGGCCTCGCCCGTCAATCCCTCTGGATAGCCGGAGCCGTCCCATTTTTCGTGGTGGCTGCCGGCGATCTGCATCGCCATCGCCAGGAACTGACCGCGCACGCCCATCTGGTCGCCGGCGCGGTGCAGGATGTCGTAACCGCGCCGGGCGTGGGTCTGCATGATGACCCACTCATCGGGCTCGAACTTGCCGGGCTTGAGCAGGATATGGTCGGGGATGGCGATCTTGCCGATATCGTGCAGCGGCGCCGATTTCGCCATCAGCTCGATGGTCTCCGGCGCCAGCTGCGCGGCATCGCGTGGCCGGCCCGCCAGGTCGCCCGCCAGCAGGCGCACGTATTCCGAAGTACGGCGCACGTGATTGCCGGTGGTTTCGTCGCGGAACTCGGCCAGCGACACCATCACATCAATGGCGGCGTCCTGCAGGTGGTGGATTTCCGCCAGCCGCTGCGTCACCTGCGTTTGCAGCCAGTCGTTCTGGTCGTGCAAGAAGTCCTGCCATGCCTGGATCTCGAGCTGGGCCTTGACGCGCGCCGCCACGATGGGTGGGCTGATCGGCTTGTGGATGAAATCGGCGGCGCCCAGCGCCAGGCCGCGTTCCTCGTCCTCGATGGCGGTGCGCGCCGTCAGGAACAACACCGGCACCCGGGCCAGGCGCGCCTCCGCCTTCAGGCGGCGGCACACTTCGTAGCCGTCCATTTCCGGCATCATCACGTCCAGCAAGATCAGGGCGGGCCGCTCAGCTTGCGCCAGCGCCAGCGCCTTGGCGCCGGTGTTGGCCAACAGTACCCGGTATTTGTCGCGCAACAGGCTGGCCAGCAGGCTGAGATTGGCGGGGGTATCGTCGACCACCAGCACAGTGGGGCGGTGGGTCGACTCGGCATTTACGGTAGTCATGATGTCAGCTCTCATTGCGGATGAGCGCCAGCCAACTCAGCCAGTGCCCTGTCGAATTCAAATTGTTCCAGTGCAGCCCCGATGCGCCGCGCAGCCCGGGTACCCCACAGTGTGGCCGCCTCGGCCTGGCAGTTCTGCCATAGTGTCAGCGCGTCGCTGTCGCAGGCGCGCAGCATCTGGCGCAGGCGCGCCTGCCAGCCGGAGGGCGCTGCGTGATAGGCTGCGCCATCGACCTCGGCCGTCACCATGGGCAATCCCTGCAACGCTTCCAGCAAGGCCTGCAGCGGTGCGCGCAGATCCATCAGGCCGGCTTGGGCCGCTTCGGCCGCCCGCGCCCGGCAATGGCGCTCCAGCTGGGCCGCCAGTTCCGCCACGGCATCGGCGCCCACGGTGGCGGCAAAGCCGCGCAGCGTATGGGCTTGCCGCTCGGCCACCATCCACTGTGCTTGCGCCAGCTGGCCTTGCAGGCTCGCCGCTGCCGTGCCGAAGTCGGTCACGAAGCTGGCCAGCAGGCGGCGATACAGGTCCGGCCGGCCGCCGGCGCGGCGCAGCCCGCCCTCCATGTCCAGGCCGGCGATGGGCAGCAGTCCAAGCTCACTTGCCGCGGCGCGCGCCGGGCCGTAGTAATGGGCCAGCAGTGCATACAGCCGGTCCGGCTCGACCGGCTTGCTGAGGTGGCCGTTCATGCCGGCCGCCGTGCAGCGTTCGCGCTCTTGCTGCATGGCGTGCGCCGTCATGGCGATGACGGGCAGCGCGTGGTAGCGGCGATCCTGGCGCAAGCGCCGGGTCGCCTGGTAGCCATCCATCACCGGCATTTGCAAGTCCATCAATACCGCATGGAAGTACTCCGGCGGCACAGCTGCCAGGCGCTCCAGCGCGGCCTGGCCATGCTCGGCCACTTCGACCTGCACGCCGCGCTGCGCCATCAGCTCGGTCGCCAGTTGACGGTTAGCCGCGTGGTCCTCCACTAGCAGCACGCGCATGCCATGCAAGCCGGCCCCGGCTGGCGCGGCCTCCTGCGCCACCTGCGCCTCGCCCAGGGTACTGGTCAGCAACTGGCGCAGCGTGGCCGGCAGCACCGGCTTGGACAGGCAATGCTGGACACCACGCTGGTGCGCCACCGCTTCGATCAGTGCCGGGTCGTGCGCCGACAACGCCACCGTCGGCGGCAAGCTCAGCCCGCCGTCGCACATCCCGGCCAGTACCTGTGGGCCGGCTGCCGCCACCAGGTCCCAGTCCAGCAACAGCAACTGGTAGGGCTGGGCTGCCAGCTGCGCCGCTGCCAGCCGCTGCCTGGCCTGCGTCAGGTCGGCGGCCAAGTCGACCGCACCGCACAGGCCCAGTCCAAGCAGCATGTCGCACAAGGCCTGTCCGGCCACGTCCAGATCGTCCACCACCAGCACGCGCGGCGCCGCCACCGCGCCGGCCAGCAAGGGTAGTGGCGCGCCTGGCGCACGCGCCTGGTGCAAGGTGAAGATAAAACTGGTGCCGGCGCCGGGCGTACTCTCGGCCCAGATCCGTCCGCCCATCAGCTCTACCAGCTTGTGGGCGATCGCCAGTCCCAGGCCGGTGCCGCCATATCTGCGGGTGGTCGAGCCATCGGCCTGGCTGAATTCCTGGAACAGTCGCGCCAGCTGCGCGCCGTCCATGCCGATGCCGGTATCGCTCAGCACGAAGCGCAAATCCACTCCTTGCCGGTCGCGCCGCTCAACCTGGACCGACAGCCGCACCGAGCCCCGCTCGGTGAACTTGATCGCGTTGGCCAGCAGGTTGGTCAGCACCTGCCCTAGCCGCATGGCGTCGCCCAGCAGCATGCCGCCGGCCCCCAGCAGCTCCGGGTCGGCCAGGTCCAGCACCAGCTCCAGTTCCTTGTCCTGGGCGGGCAACTGCACCAGCGCCAGCGCGTTGCCGACCACCTGCTCCAGCCGGAACGGCGCGCAGTCGAGTTCCATCTTGCCCGCCTCCACTTTGGAGAAGTCCAGGATGTTGTTGATAATGCCGAGCAGCGCGGTGGCGGCATGGTTGGCCTTGTCCACGTAATCGCGCTGGCGCGGCGTCAGGTCGGTGCGCAGGGCCAGACAGGTCATGCCGATGATGGCGTTCATGGGGGTGCGGATTTCATGGCTCATATTGGCCAGGAACATCGACTTGGCGCGGGTCGCGTCCTCGGAATGCTGGCGCGCCTGTTCCAGCGCCTGCTGGGCCGCTTCGCGCTGATGCAGGTCCAGTTCGATCGACTGCGCCATGGCATTGAAGGTGCGGCCCAGCGCGAGCAGCTCCTGCGCGCCGAAACGGTGATCCAAGGCGCCGCCGGCCACCGCCCCGACACGGGTGGCATAGTCGCCCGCCGCCAGCGCGCTGGCGGCCGAGGACAGGCTACGCAACGGGCGCAGCACCTGGTGCTGCATCACCCGCGTGGCCAGCAGCACCAGTGCAATGCTGGCCAGCAGGCAGGCTAGCGTGGCCTCGATCAGCCAGTGCAGCTGGTCTTGGGCAGCCTGCACGTCGGCATGGGTGCGGCGCTCGGTGCTGGCGGCCAGCGCCGCGCCCGCCTGCGCCAGCTCAGCCTGCAAGCGGTTGTACTGGCCGCTGTGCAACAGCGCGCCGGCCTGTGCCGGATGGGGCGCGCCCTGGTAGCCGGCGCCGTCCGCAGCCAAGCCCTGGGCTGTTTCAAAAGCTCGCTTTTCAATCTGGCGCAGCGCGTCGGTGGTGGCCATCACATGCGTCAGCCCGGCAAATTCGTCGGCGCCGAAGCCTAGCTCCTGCATGCGGGAGCGCACCGAGCGGCGCACGCCGCCCGCCGGCAAGCTATGTTGGCGCAGGCCGGCAATCACATCCTTCCAGTAGGTGGCGGGCTGAAAATCGTCCGGTGCCGCCTTTTCTCCGGCGCGGATCGCCAGGATGTCGCCATAGTAGGTCAAGTAACGCACATTGCTGGTCGCCGCATAGCTGCGCGCCAGGCTGGCCAGCTGCTCGGCTTCCTGCTGCAATTCGGTGGTCAGGTCCTGCGCCAGTTGGCGCTGCTCCTGGGCACGCACCGCCTGCGTGTGGGCGCGCTGGATCAGTAACAGCAGCACCACATTCAGCAGTACCGCCGCCAGCGCCGCCACGGACAGTCCCAGCCAGACGCGACGCAGTTTCATACCTGCCCCGCCAGGCGTGCTGGCGGCAACGCCGCTGCCGGACGGCGCCGCTGCCCCGGCGCTGCCAACTGCCGCACTGCGCCAGCGTTGCGGCTGCGGCTCAGCTTGAAGATGGCCAGGCTATCGCTCAGGCGGCCGGTCTGCTCTTCCAGCGAGGCGGCAGCTGCCGCAGCCTGCTCGACCAGCGCGGCATTCTGCTGCGTCATCGCCTCGGTCTGGCGGATGGCTTGCTCGACCTGCTCGATACCCTGGTGCTGCCGCAGGCTGGCGGCGGCGATTTCGCCCATGATGGCGGTCACCCGGCTTACCGAACCGACGATTTCTTCCATGGTCTGGCCAGCCTGGTTGACCAGCCGCGAACCGGCGTCAACCCGCTCGACCGAGGCCAGTATCAATTCCTTGATCTGCTTGGCCGATTCGGCGCTGCGGCGCGCCAAGCCGCGCACCTCGGTGGCGACTACCGCGAAGCCGCGGCCCTGTTCGCCGGCGCGCGCCGCTTCCACAGCCGCGTTCAGCGCCAGCAGATTGGTTTGGAACGCGATGCTGTCGATCACGCCGATGATGTCGGCGATGCGGCTGGCCGAGGCGTGGATCGCGCTCATGGTGGACACCACTTCGGCCACCACCGCGCCGCCTCGGTGCGCCACGTCGGAGGTGCCCAACACCAGTTGGTTGGCGTGCCGCGCATGGTCGGCGTTCTGCGCCACGGTGTGGGTCAATGCGGCCATGGCGCTGGCGGTCTGCTCCTGGCGGCTCGCCTGCAGTTCGGTGCGCTCCGACAGGTCGGCATTGCCGGCCGCGATTTCCGTACCGGCCAACCGGATGGTTTCCGACGCGGCCTTGACCTCGCCGACGATGCTGGCCAGCCTGGCCTGCATGGCCTTCAGCGCGGCCAGGATGCTGTTGCTGTCCCCTGCCCCGGTATCGATCTGCATCGCCAGGTCGCCCGCCGCCACGGCGCGCGCGATGGCGCAGGCATATTCCGGCTCGCCGCCCAGCTGCAGCCAGATCGAGCGCACCACGAAATGCGACACCAGTCCCAGGCTCAGGATCACCAGCGCCGCCACTGCGACACTGGTGCCCAGTACATGTTGCACATTGTCGCCGCCATGGGCGATGCCGGCCTGGAACTGGCGGTGCGCCTGGGTGCTGGCCTGCGCCAGGTCAGACTGCAACGCGGCCAGGTTCTGCTGCATCGCCGCGATGGCGTCGCCGGCATCGCCCGCGTCCAGTTCGAGCATGATGCGCGCCACTTTCATCGCCGGGCCATAGTAGGCATCGACTTCGCGCGCGATGCGCGCGGCCTGCGCCGCCTGTCCGGGGATGGCGGCCAGCGCCTGGCATCGCGCGTGGATCTGGCGCGCCTGCTCGGCCAAAGTGGCGAGGCGCTTGGTGTCGCCCTCGGTCACGGCGTCCTTGAAGCCGCCGCTGAGCGCGTCGACCTGCTGGCCCAGCGCCTTGACCTGGTCCAGCAGCGGGTAGTCGATTTGCGCGGTGGCGTTGATGGACGCGATCGCGCCGGTGGCGAAATACACCGTCACCGCCAGCCCGATCCCGAACAGGATGGCTGCGATGATGGGTACCGCCCAGATTCTGCGTTTGATACTCATGACAGGAAACTCCTTTGTGCAAGGGACAAGGACTGCGGCGCCGGGTGCGTTAGTGCACCGCCAGCACCACCTTCACGCTGGCGTCGACCGCACTGCGCTCGATATAGCCGATAAAGCTGGGGCTATCGGCCACCAGCTTGCGCACTGTCAGGCTGTCGCCGCCGTCCTTGGGCGGGCGCCCCTTGCCGGTGAAGATGATCTTCGACCAATAGGCTTTCACCTGGGCCGGCGACTTGCCGACCGCCTTGCCATAGAACTCCTCGCGCACCGCGCCGTCGCCCTGGTCGAGCGGCACGGCCTGGCCGCCGCCGGGAAAACTGGCGGCATTGCCCAGGAAGATGTCGCTGACCTGCGCCGCCGTCATTTGGCCGCAGGGGTTCTTGGCCGAGACGACCACTACCACATCGGCGCGGGCGGCGACAGCGGCCAGCGCCAGCGCCAGCCCGGTGGCGGCACGGCGGAATTGGGATCTAATCTGCATGTGCATTCCCCTTTTAATAAACGAAGTCCAGCGCCAGGCTGAGCACCTTGTACGCGACGCCGGGACGGAAGGCCGGCTGGTAGTTGACCAGCGTGCCGACCGAGCCCGCGTCGGGGGTATTGCGGTCGTATTGCAGCTTCAGGTCAGCGTTCTTGCTGAAATCCCAGCGCAGACCTGCGCTCTTGCCGCGCTGACCGATCCCGACCGTCGACTGCGGCAGGTCCAGCGCATGCAGTTCCGGATAGGCCTGCTTGCGCCAGTTGATCCCGGCATACGGCGTCCAGGCGCCAAGGCGTACCCCGGAGCCCAGGTACCAGCTCGGAATCGTGTGTTCGTCCTGACCGGAGATGCGGGCCCACTCGCCCATCACGAACCAATTGCCTGGGTCATAGCTGGCCCCGGCCGAATTGACCCGGTAGGGCTGGTCGAGCAGGCCGATCGCGGCCGAGCTGAGCTTGGCGTCGAAATGCGACAGCTGCAGCGTGGCGGCACCCAGGGTCAGGGTGTCGGCTATGCCGCGCATATGGCGCGCCTGCTCGCGATCCCCGCCGGCGCTGCCGTTCGGGTAGGTGGAATTGTTGCGACCGGCGTAGGCCACCACCGTGTTGCGCAGCTCGCCCACTTGCAAGCTGTAGGTCAGGTCTGCGCCGTCGTTATTGGTCATCGCCAGCGCGTTGTAGACCGCGTTCGGGGTGCGCACCCACGGCTGGGTGTAGCCCACCTTGCGCGTGTTGGACATCAGGAAGGTCGGCAAGGCGATGCGGCCGACGCGCACACTGAAGTCAGGGTTGAACGCGTAGCGGACGTTGGCCCATTCCAGCGCTGGGACATAAGTATTGTCCCAGCGCTGTTCGGCCACCACCTGCACCACCGCCGACCAGTGGGAATCGAACTCCGCCGTGAGCTGGCCGCCGAGGCGGCTGTCCACGTCCGCCGACCAGCTGCGCGTGTAGCCGGCGCCATTGGGTTGGAAGTTGGTGGCGGTGTAGTCGGCGTGCTGCTCGCTGGAGTGGGCCACGCCCAGCGTGCCGTAAGCGCTGAACGAAAAGATCGAGGGGGAGGCCTCGCCGGCAATGGCGCCGGCGGCGTGCAGGAGCAGCACAGCAATGGCCGCGCCGCGGGTAGAAGACGACATACAGATCCCTTTCGGTAGACAAGATGGCAGGAAAAACCTCAGCTGCCAGCGAAGGATCGGGCAACCGTGCGATGTAAATCTGGTGGCCATGGGCCAGCTTCAGACTTCATAATGATTATAGCGTCATCCTGACAATTAAGTCAATTTAAAATTGCAACAACTCCCATTAAATTCATAATGACATACGCGTCATTATGATATAGTGATGCAATTGAACCGCAGCCATGCCCGCACTATCATGCCCACATCCGCCCCACCGCCCCGCCTGAGCTCCAGCTCCATCGTCTGCCTCACATGCGTGCTCGCCTTGCTTTACTGTGCCCGCGACGTGCTGCAGCCGATTGCGCTGGCATCCATCCTGAGCCTGATAGTGGCGCCGCTGGTGCGTCGTCTTGGACGCCTGGGCCTGGGGCGCGCGCCGACCATGTTGGCGGCGCTGTTGCTGGTCAGTGCCTGCGTTGCCGCTACCGGTGCCATCCTGGCCTCGCAGTTGGCCAGCGTCACGGCTGAATTGCCGCAATACCGCGCCGCCATCCGGCACAAGGCTGATACGCTGCGCGGCCTGGCGGCGCGCCCATTTGCCCGGGTCGAGGCGGAGCTGAATATGATGCAGCCGCCGGCGCCCGGCAGCGCCGCGCGTCCGCCGCAGGCCTTGGCCGATGGGACCACCCCCGCCCCGGCAGTTGATCCTGGCAGCGCCCGTGCGGTCTCCGGCGACGTGCTGGCGCGCCTGCTGACTTTGGCGCGCACCGCCATCGGCGAAGCCGGCGTGGTGCTGGTTCTCCTGCTATTTATCCTGTGGGAGCGCGAGTCGCTGCAGGACCGGCTGATCCGCCTCACCGGCCGGGGAGAAGTCAGCCGCACGATCCGGGCCCTGGCCGACGCGGCGCAGGGCGTCTCGCGCTTCTTCCTGTCGCAATTCATCGTGAACGCCTGCTTTGGCGTCGCCGTCGGCCTGGCATTGGCGGCGGCCGGGATTCCGCACGCGCTGCTGTGGGGCATACTCGGCGGCACGATGCGCTTCATCCCCTACCTTGGCGTGCTCGCTGCCGGCGCCGCTACCATGGTGTTCGTCGCCGCGGTCGATCCCGGCTGGAGCCTGACGCTGCTTTGCATGGCGTTGTTCGCAGCGCTAGAACTGATCGTGGCCCACCTAGTCGAACCCAAGGTGTACGGCCACAGTACCGGCCTGTCGCCGCTGGCCGTGGTCATCTCAGCGCTATTCTGGGGGGCCTTGTGGGGGCCGGTCGGCCTGTTAATCTCGACACCACTAACGGTCTGCCTGGTGGTCGCCGGGCGCCACATCCGGGCTCTGGAGCCGTTATCGGTGCTGCTGGGCGAGACTCCCAACGTGACAGCGGCGCAGCGCTTCTTCCAGCGCGCACTATCCGGCGACACCGACGCCATCATCCGCGACGCCGGCACCTTCCTGCAACGCGACAGCTTTGTGCGCTATTGCGATCTCGTCTTGCTGCCCGGGCTGGCGTTGGCCGCCACCGAATGGCGCATCGGCCAGATCGACGCGGCCCAGCAGGGTCGCATCCGCAGCACCGTGGCCGATGTTGCGGAGACCCTCGCTCCAGCCGCCGCCACGCCGACGGTGAAACGGCGGCGCCATCGCGTATCGCTGCTCGATGCCAACGTCGGCGCCCATTTGCGCCAGTTGCGCGAGGCCCGGATGGGGCGCTGGCAAGGTTCGCTCGACGTCCCATTGCGCTCCATTGTGCTGTGCGCCGGCCTGGCCTCAGAGCGTGACGACCTGGTCAGCGAACTGCTGGCGCGCGCATTGCGCGAGACCGGCATCGACGCACGCAGCGTGCCGCTGCCCCTACCCTACGAAGAGCACGCGCGAGAAAAAGCTGACCTCATATCCACCGTGTTTATCCCCTATCCGCTGGCGGAGCAGCTCGACGCATGGAGCACGGCAGTGGAGGCGGTACGCACGCTGCTGCCCCAGGCGCTGCTGGTAACGACCCGGCCTCCTCCCGACGAATTCGAAGTGCATCAGTCGGCCATTCAGCCCCATGTCGATATGGTCTTGCGCTCCTTCGAGGAAGGCCTGGCCTTTGTCGCGCCACGCAGTATTGCCCGCGGCCGGACATGAAGCCGGGCGACCAGAACGGCATGCAACATACTGAGCAATACCAGAAAAAAACCCTGCGCTCGGGCGCAATTGGCCGGCCGCGCAAGGGCGAAGCAGACCAGCGCCGCAGCCACCTGATCGGTGTAGCGAGCACGCTCTTTCTTGAGAGAGGCTACTACCGCGTCAGCCTGGCCCTGATCGCGCAGCAAGCCCGGGTGGCGGTCCGCACCATCTATCTCGGTTTTGGCGGTAAGGGGGGCTTATTTTCAGCGGTGTTACAGCAAGGGCTACAACGTTGCATGATAGATCAACAAGTGCTTGATCCGACCGGCCCCATCATCGAAGTGTTAGGCAATTTCGGATTGTGTTACCTGCGCTATCTGACCGACCCTCAGATGGTCAAGCTGCGGCGCATGGTCATTGCCGAAGCCAATACCAGCCCCGATCTTGAACAAACCTGGTGGGACGCCGGCCCGGCTCTCACACGTGCCTTGTTGACCCGATATTTTTATGACCTGCGGGTTCGATCTCAGATGCACCCCGATGTTCCCTTGGATCTGCTGCCGATACATTTCATGGCCTGCATCGCGGGCGAATATGGTTGGCCCCGCGCCCCGAGCACTGACGCCACCGGTGGTCGCACTCTACAACAGCTGCTCGATGCACGAATCGCACTCTTCTCTCGCTCAGTGCTCATTGAATCGCCCCGAGTTTGAAGGCGGCTTCAACCTTTGAAAATGAGAGCTTAAGGACGCCTGGGTCAGCCCCACCGCCGCAAGCGGCGGCACTGCTCAGTTCCCCCTGATACTACGGATTGGTCTGCATGACAGCGTCGCTGCGGTAGGCCAATAGCTTAGAAGCGACGATATCGCTTGGGTAGTGCACGCCGCACTTCAGGCGATTGTGAGCGTCAGCGTCGGCGCATACCGACGGCACCAAGATCGGCTTGCTGAGCATGCTCGATAGCTATAGCCGTGAGGCATTGCCTATCGTGGCCGGCGTTCGGCTACGCGGCGAGCAGTCATCGACGCGCGCAATGCCCTCATTGCGCGCCGCCCTCCCGGGCGGGCACGCGTTGAAATCCCACTCTGCCAGATGCTCCAATCACCGGGCATGCGCAGCGCTATATTGCTTAAGCAAATGCGAATGATTCCCTGAATGATTTAGCCTATCTCTGCTCGCCAATTTGGGGCGCTTTCCCTATAATCGGCGGCGCAGCACGATGCCAGTGCATATTCATCCACAGTACGGTCGCTAACCTCGAATGAAAACTTCTTTCCACACCTGGTCTCACTATGGTGGCAACACCCAAAAAGCGTTGCGGGCAATTGTGGAGGGAGTCCATGCCTTATCCGCCTATCTTCCGCCGAAGTCTTCCGCTGAAGTTATCCGCTTCGCATGCCGCCGCCGGACTGGCTCACCACAACATTCTAAAGGACGCTGTTCTGCGCCGAATCGTGCCAGGATGGGATGCACGATGAAGCGTATCATGGTAGCGACTAGCTTGTGCTGCGCAGCGAGTGCATCTGCATGGGCTGCTCCAGAAGAGATCCAGGTTTACATGGATGAATTGAACGCGCCTGGGCAGTTCGGACTCGATTTACACAACAATTATGTCCTGTCAGGCACTGCTGCGACGGGATATCCCGGGGCACAGTCAGCGCTGCATGTGTTTCGATTGACGCCTGAATTTTCCTACGGACTTAGCGCCAATCTTGAGCTGGGAGCTTATGTCCTGGCATCGGCCACCAGTGGTGGCAGCAGCGTCGACGGAGAAAAGATCCGGCTGAAGTTCATCGCCGACAAGGCAGACGGTCAGGCGTATTTTTGGGGCGCGAATCTGGAAGTCGGACGGGTGGCCCACAGAATCGACGAAAATCCATGGAATGCCGAGCTCAAAGGCATCCTGGGATATCGCAAAGAACACTGGGTCTTCGCAGTCAATCCGAATATCGACTGGAAGGTATCGGGCCCAGTGCCGACACCGACAACACTGGAAGTCGATACGAAACTTTCGTATGAGACAGACCACGGCTACCAGCTCGGCCTGGAAAGCTACAATGCCTTGGGGGCGGTAGGCCATCTGGGACATCTCGGCGAACAAAGTCAAACCCTGTTCGCCGTTCTCGATACCAAGATACAAGGATGGGAATTGAATCTTGGCATCGGGCGGGGACTAAGCTCAGTCGGGGACCGCTGGCTACTCAAGAGCATTATTTCAGTGCCACTTTAAGCCACTAAACCACTCGGCTGATAGTAAGCATCCCGCGCATCTGCCGATTGCCCACCATTGGTTTGTATACGTCGACAGTTCCGTTAGCTTTTTCGAATGCGATACTTGATCGCGATCAGATGGCGACGCGGGGAACGCCAGACAATTCCCTGTCTCGCCGTCCAGTGGCGTCGCAAGACGAGCAGACGTGGGGTGGATAAAGAAAAAGCCGCCTGCAATTTCCGGGACCAGCGGCTCAAGAGACGCTTCCGGCTCTTGTTCATGCAGCTCTGGACAAGCATGGGCCAAGGCATGCCATTTGCATCGCAGGACTGGGCCAGGGTCTGTTGACATTTCGTAGCCCAAGCCGCGTAGCGGCGAATGCGATGATGGAAACGAGGCGAGAAGCGCGCTTGGCGTAGCGCGTGGCGACGCGACGGCACTGTTTGATCTTGGCAAAAACAGGTTCGAACACATTGCACTGGCACTGTGGACGACGGTCGAATTCCCGCTGTACGGTGCGGCACACTGTGGGTGAGGTCACGGCCTTGAACTGCAGCTAGTTTAATCCCTCATGAAAACCTAAGGCCGCTGCGCAGACGTCTGTGCAGCGGCCTCTTTGTCGAATATTAACGGGCATCAAGGAACGACAAACAGCATCCCATGTGGATCTTGCAGCGCCGAAGCAACGCCAAGACCGACGACGACTGGCGTCAAGTGACCAGTAGCTTTATCCAATTGCATCACCTGACCCTGGCCGTTGCTATAGGCGTCGCCCTGCTTGAATGGCCCGTCGACGCGATAGGTCACATTATGCGCATCAGTAAACAGCATGAAGGTGTTGCCGTTCGTGCCAGAGGCAGGAACGAAACGGGTGTCGTCGACCAGCTCGGTAGGACCATCCTTGTCGTTATACAAGGTCAGCGACAGGACGCTGACGCTCTGGGACGGACCGGGGTTGGTGATGAAAACCAGTTTGCCATCGGCTTGGCTATCGAGCACGAGATTGCCCGACGGATCGGTCTCCATCGAATCCGGATCGCTCAGTATCAGCGGCACCATCAGACCGAAGTTAGGATTGGCCGAGCCGCCGATCGACGGCGTAATGTCCTTGGCCAGCGCATTGCCGGCCAGTACCGGAGCCACGTCGAACGTGGTGCCGTTGGGGTTCAGCGTGAGCGCGACGACCGTCGGCGCAGCGGTGCCCGGTGTTGACGGGTTGGAGGCGCTGACGTAGACGACGCCGTTGATCAACTGCATATCGTCAAAGCCGCCACCATGCGCGGTAGGATTGACGGTTGCCATATAACTCTTTTGCGTTCCTGACGCCAGGTCGATGATGGTCAGCTCAGGGTTGCCGTCTTCGTTCGCCAACGCCCACAATGTATTGCTGTCTTTACGCGCAAGCAAGCCATCGACGTGTCCTGGCACGATAAAGGTCTTTAAAGCGTTGCCTTTCAAATCGTATTGCACGACCGGGTTGCTCAGGCCAGGTACCGTGCCATCCTTGACATCGCCCACCAGTTGGTAAGCGATATAGACGCTGCTGCCCATCTGCACGATGGCATCAGGTTTGCTGTTGGCATTGGGCGCATTTGCGAAAACCGACAAGGTAAAACCGCTTTCCGCCGCCGTATTGGGCACAGGCGTCACGGCCGGAGAAGTGGCAGCAGTCGAATTATCGCCCCCGCCGCAGCCGGATAACGACCAAGCCAAGACTGCGGCGAAAGGCAACATCTGAATTGCTTGGGATATTTTCATGGGGCAGCCTTCAAAGTAGGAGCTAGCTGCCGACATTACAACTTTTTTGTGACCGGCGTGCTACATATGAGCTGGACGCATGAATAATAGTGCGGCACCGCCGGCGAAGACTTCAACGTAGCAGCTATGAGGTGAGGGGCGAGCAAGCAGCCATGTGCATGGAAAACGATAATTTGCGGGCGCTGTTCAAGGTCGTTGCAAGTCAACCCAAAGAGGCGACCGGAAAGTCGTTTTACATGAGGCCAAAAACAACAAGGCGAATTTGTCCGGGGCGATGCGGGCCTA
>FSZM01000039.1_pt1 | contig 22852 bp, 20 predicted proteins | sample 1638831 | NCBI WGS metagenome assembly FSZM01 (sample SAMEA3914813, study PRJEB12502) | metagenome | biome: forest; material: soil | place: Canada | collected 2011-07-07 | depth 0.3 m
AGCAGACTGCGCACTAGAATCAAAGGCAAGGACGGCTTTGCCGTCCGCGCTCTTGACCCCGCCTTGAAAGACGAGGTTTGCCGCGCAACCGATCAATAAGATGGGCTCCGGTATGCGTCGAAGTTCAACACGTGCCGCAGGCAAACCTAATTTCAACGCCTGATCCAGTCTCGCGGTTGCGCTGCGCATCATGCACACCACTATTTCATTTGGCGTAGCTGATGGCCGCGCTGCTGTCGGCATCCGACTGGTCCGCGCCGATGTCGATGGGCGGCCGCCATTTTTCCAGCCAGGCCACCAGCTGGTCGCCGGGGATAGGACGGCTCATGAAGTAGCCCTGGCCCTGGTCGCAGCCATGCTTGCGCAGCAGGCGCCACACCGCTTCGCTTTCGATGCCCTCGGCCACCACGCGCAAGCCCATGGCGTGTCCCAGTTCGATGGTGGAGCGCACGATCTTGGTGTCGCCGCTGTCGTTTTCCATGTTCAGCACGAAGGACTTATCGATCTTCAGTTCATTCACCGGCAGCCGCTTCAGATAGGCCAGCGAGGAATAGCCGGTGCCGAAATCGTCGATCGACAAATCGACGCCCATCGCGTGCAAGCGCTCCAGCGTCAGCTGCGCGCGCACCGGGTCGTCCATGATGGCGCTCTCGGTGATTTCCAGGCAGAACGAGGACGGCGCCAGCTTGTGGCGCGCCAGGATGTCGGCAAACTTGACCGGCAGGTCCTGGTCCAGCAGATCGCGGGTGGACAGGTTGACCGATACCTTCAGGTGTATGCCCTTGGCCGCCAGCTCGTGGCACAGCGCGGCCGACTGGTCCAGCACCCAGCGCGTCAGCACGCGGATAAAGCCGGTCTGCTCGGCAAACGGAATGAACTGGTCGGGGAACACATTGCCGCGCTCTGGATGCACCCAGCGCACCAGCGATTCCATGCCGACCACCTTGCCGGTATCGAGCATGATCTTGGGCTGCACGTGCAGGCGGAATTCGTTGCGCTCAATGGCGTTGCGCAGCTCCGTCAACAGGCCCAGGCTCTTTTCGCTGGACTTGTCGATGGCGCTGTCGTACAGCACCGCACCGTCGTTACGCTGCTTGGCGGCGTACATCGCCACTTCGGCCATGCTCAGCAAAGCCTCGCCGTCGGCGCCGTGCAAGGGGTAGCCGGCCACGCCCAGGCCCGCGCCGATGTCGACCATCTGGTCTTCCAGCGACAGCGGCGTCTCCAGCGCCTGCAAGATCTCGGCCGCCACCGTCAGCGCCTGGTCGATGTCGGCGCCTGGCAGCAGCACCGCGAATTCGTCACCGCCCAGGCGCGCCACCTGTGCCGATGACTGACGCCGGTTGGCCAGCAGCAGCTGCAAGCGCCCCGCCACCTGGCGCAGCAGCGCGTCGCCGAAGCTGTGGCCCATCACGTCGTTGACGTGCTTGAAGCGGTCCAGGTCCATCATCAGCACGAACACCGATTCCTCACGCTTGCGGGCCTCGGCCAGCGAGTCGTTGAGCATCAGCAGGAACTGCGCACGGTTCGGCAGGTTGGTCAGCGTGTCCCAGTACGCCAGCCGGCGGATTTCCTGTTCGCGCTTGGCGATACCTTCGCGCATGCTGTCGAAGGCGTGCGCCAATGCGCCGATTTCGTCTACGCGGCTGGTGTCGATCTGGCCTTTGTAATCGCCCTTCTCGAAGCGGCGTGCGGTGACGGCCAGCTCGCTCAGTGGCTGGGTGATGCGCTTGGCCGTAAACACGATCGCCAGTGCCGAGGCAACAATGCCGGCCATGGTCAGGCCGATCAAGCGCCGCTCCAGGCGCGTATATTCGGCAGTGGCTTCGTCGATCGAACGGGCCAGCAGCACGTTGACAGTCTGCCCGCCGTCCTGGCCGATGGGCAGCAGGCGTGCGCTGTATTTGCTGGTCTCCACCGTCAGGTCGAACGGGCCGGACGGCAGCCCCGGCAAGGCCTGCAACTGCTGCACCAGAGCGTCCACCGACGGCGTCAGGAAAGTCGAGCCCACAGCCAGCCAGCTGCCCTTGCCATCGCGGGTCAGCATGGTGGTGTGCAGCGAACTGACCTCGCGCATGTCGGTGGCCAGGCGGCGGTCGATCGGAAAGGCCATCACGATCCAGCCGATGGTGATCGGCGCCTTCACCGGCATCACCACAACCTGGTAGGGGCGGCGGTCAACGATGGCGATGCCGTTGGCGCCGTCCGAGGCCTCGGCCTGGTCCAGCATGCCCATGACCAGCGTCTCCAGCGCTGCCGCCTGGGCGTTATTGGTGGTGGCGCTGATCTTGCGGTCGGCGCCGATCAGCATGGACAGCGTAGCCTTGATGCGGCGGCCGCTGTTGGCCAGCGCCGACTCGATGGTGCTACGGTCGCTTTCATCATTGTTGCCGATAGCGGCCACGAAGGCGGTGTCGCGCGCCAGCAAGCGCGCGCCGAAGCGCAGGTTCTGGGCATTCTGGTCCAGCAGGCGGCGAAATACCTTGGTACCGTTATAGAGTTCACTGCTGATCGCCAGCCGCGCATTGCTGTCGATGCCGCGCTGGATGACCAGCAGGCCGATCAGCTGCACTGCGACGACCAGTACAAGGAACAGGGTAACGATCCGGCTTTCAAGGCTGCGGAAGCGCATGCTGGGCTAGCCTCCTTACAGGTTGGCGTCGGTCGCCGCGTCGGCGTCCGTCACCGGTGGTTTCATGGTGAGCTTGAACACGCTGGTGGTCAGCGCCTCGCCAGGCTTGACCTCCAGCACCTGCTCCGGCGTCTGGCCACCGGCCGTATTGAAATGCCAGGCCTTGACCGTGTACTTTCCCGGCAGCAGCTCGATACGGGCCGCACCGGCGCCGTCGGTCTTGGCAAAGTACGGCGTATCGACCACCTTGACATAGGCCAGCATCTTGTCATGAATATTGCAGCCAAGCACTACCGTACCAGCCTTGTCAAACAGCTGCGGTGCCGCTTCTTCGCCCGAATACAGTTTTTGGTCGAACTTGTGGGCCGGCGAGTATGAGTAAATGTGATGCCGCACTTTGTCGTGATTCGGAAAAAAAATCTTGCTGCCAGTCTGGATCACGGTCACCAGCGGCAGGAAGTGCAAGCCCTTCTGCTCGATCTCGACCCTGGCTGGCGACTTGCCAATCTGGACATTCTCACCCTCGACGTAAATCACCGTATCCGGCAGCACTTTACCGGCCATGTCCTGTACCTGGACAGCGATGCCGCTCGCACCGGCGCCAACAGCAAGTACCAACAAGATAGCAAGACTGGCACAGCGGCACACGGCGGAAAAACGCATTAAGTTACCTGTTCAGGGAATGGACATTCTATTGTAGCGCCTGGGGAAATGTTCCCGTTAGTAGTTTCAGTTGCGAGCGCGGCCTCGCTGTTGGTCCGTGGCGCGCATGAGTCATCGTCCTGTCATAATTGACCGCTACCATCGATCGGTTATGCATCTTGCCCGATTATCAAAAAACTATCTTGAAGCCAGCCTCGCAATCGTTTTTGATGGACCTGCTACCCGCCCCCAGCGCGAAGATCGCCGATGTGACGCCTGCCGCCAGCGCGGTGGTCGCCGCCGACAGCGACGAAATGCTGCGCGTACATTTGCTGGAAATCATCGCCCAGCGCCAGTTGAGCGCCCTGTTCCAGCCCATCGTGCAAATGCACAGCGGCGACATCATCGCCTACGAGGGTTTGATACGGGGACCGTCCGACAGCCCGCTGCACGCGCCGATGAATCTGTTCAAGGTGGCGCGCGCCAACGGCTTGACGGTGCAGGTCGAGCATCTGTGCCGCAAGGTGGTGCTGGAGCGCTTTGCCGAATTGCAGCTGCCGGGCAAGTTGTTCCTCAACGTCAGCCCGGAATGCCTGCTCGATCGCGACGCGCGCCATGGTGAGACGCTGGGTTACATCCACCAGATCGGCATCAATCCGGACCGGGTCATCATCGAACTGACCGAGAACCAGCCCACCTACGATTACGAGCTGATGCGCGAGGCAGTGCTCCACTATCGCAACATGGGCTTCCAGATTGCCATCGACGACCTGGGCGAAGGCTTTTCCAGTCTGCGCCTGTGGTCGGAGCTGCGGCCGGAATATGTCAAGATCGACATGCACTTCATCCAGGGCATCAACAACGACCCGGTCAAGCTGCAGTTCGTGCGCTCCATCCAGGAGATCGCCGACAAGTCCGATACGCTGGTCATTGCCGAGGGCATCGAGACCCAGGCCGAGCTGCTGGTGCTGCGCGACCTGGGCGTCGCTTTCGCGCAGGGCTACCATCTGGGCCGGCCGAATGCGCAGCCGGCCAAGGCGGTGCCGGCCGAGGTGGCCAAGGCGCTGGCGCGCAACGGCGTGGCCGTGTATCCGCAGCGCGGCGGCGAAAAGAGCGCGGCCAGCATCCTCAAGCTGCTGCATCATGTGGCAGCCGTCGCATCGCACATGAACAACAACGAGGTTTACGACATTTTTGTGCGCGATCCCAAGCTGCTGATTATCCCGGTAGTGGACGACGGCGTGCCGCTGGGCCTGATCAGCCGTTTCGATATGATCGACCACTTTGCCCGGCCGTATCAGCGTGAGCTATACGGCAAGAAGTCATGCAAGCAATTCATGGACCGTAACCCGCTGATCGCCGACAAGGACACCAGCCTGCAAGACCTGAGCTTTCGCATGGTGCAGGCTGACGCCCACCACCTGTTCAACGGCTTCATCATCACCGACGAAGGCCGCTACCTGGGCATGGGCACCGGCCACGACCTGATGCGCGAAATCACGCAGATGCAGATCAACGCGGCACGCTACGCCAATCCGCTGACGCAACTGCCGGGCAATGTGCCGATCAACGAGCATATAGACCGGCTGCTGCAATGTGGCACGCGCTTCTGGGTCTGCTACGTGGACCTGGACCACTTCAAGCCCTTCAACGATGTCTACGGTTACCGTCGCGGCGACGACGTGATCCAGCTGACCGGCAAGCTGCTCAGCGAAACCTGCGACCCCAACCGCGATTTCGTCGGCCACATCGGCGGCGACGATTTCATGATTTTGTTCCAGAGCGAGGACTGGGAGGCACGCTGCCACGCCATCCTGGCCGCCTTCGAGCACAGCGTGCAGGATTTCTACAGCATCGAGGACCGCGAGCGTGGCGGCTACATCAGCGAGGACCGCCAGGGCAAGAAAGTGTTTTATTCGCTGATGAGTTTATCGCTGGGCGCGATCAAGGTAGAACCGCACCAATACTACACCCACCACCAGATCGCCACGGCGGCGGCCGAGTCCAAGAAGCAGGCCAAGAAAATCCATGGCAACAGTCTGTTCCTGGAGCGCCGCACGAAGGACTCTGGCGAGTCCCTTTAAGCGCGGCGCGCGGCACGCCACCGGTGCGCCTGTTCCTGTTTCTGTTCCTGTTTCTGTTCCTGTTTCTGTTCCTTGCGCAACTGCGGCGCGCTCAGCAGCATTGCCAGCAGCGGTCGCGGCCCTCCTTGGCGCTACTTGGGGTTTTCATCCCCCGCCGGCAGGCCACTACGCATTACAACAATATCCATGGAATTGCGAAAGCGCCCCCCGGTGGGCTTGGATACGGCGCAAACGCAATACGGGCGGCAGGACACCGCCCGTGCCAGGATTAATGCTGTACTGCGCGGCTCAGGCCGTTTGGCTTCGGGCCGGCGGCATACACCACGATGGCCAGCAATGTTAAACACCAGACGATCAGCGCGCCCGATGGCAGGTCGAACAGCGTCGACAGGATCAGACCGGCCGCGTAGCCCAGGGCGCCAACCAGGTAGGCCAGCAGCATGCGCTGCTTGCCGGTGTAATGGCGCACCGCCAGGCCAGGTACGATCAGGCTGGTAAACACCAGGTACACGCCGACCAGTTGCACCGAAGCGGTCACCGCCAGCGCAAAGATCAGGTAGAAGCCCAGTCGACTCAAGCGGTCCTGGAACAGCAGCAGCACAATACTGATCAACACGGTACCGATCAGCGGCAGCAACAACTGCTCATAGCGCACCCACAGAATCTGCCCGGCCAGCAAGTCCTGCAAATGCTCGCCGCCATGTGGATTGTGCGCCACCAGCAACAGGCCGGCCGTCGCGGCCAGGATGAACATCACGCCGATCTGCGCCTCCTGCACTTCCGGCCAGCGTTTCTCGGTCCAGGTCAGCAGCACGGCGCCCAGCACGGCGGCCAGCGCGGCCGCGCCCTGCACCGCCCAGCCTTGCGGATCGAGGTCGCCGACGCCGGCGATGATGACGCCCAGCGCAGCGATCTGCGCGATCGCCAGATCGATAAACACGATACCGCGCTTGAGCACCTGCATCCCCAGCGGGATGTGGGTGACCAGCACCAGCAGGCCGGCCAGGAAGGCCGGGGCGACGATCATCAAATCAAATTCTGCAGCATTCATTTATTAGCATCCAGCAGGTGTTGCACGGTGGAGTCGAACAGGCCGAACAAGTCTTTGCTCTTGTCGTCGCCGCCGACCGAGAACGGCAGCACCACTGCCGCAATCTTGGCGTGTTCGGACAGCCACTGCGAAGCGCGGACATCCTGGTAGGAAGCGCGCAGCACCATCTTGGCCGGCGTGCGCTGCAACTGGGCCAGCAGTTCGGACAGGTGCGCGCCGCTAGGCTCGACGCCCGGCTTCGGTTCCAGCGTACCCACCTGGTGCATGCCCAGCCAGTCCATCAGGTATTCCATGTTCTTGTGGTGCTCGACTACGGCAACGCCCTTCAGCGGCGCAGCCTGTTTTTCCCAGCGCTGCATGGCGGCGTCCCAGCGCGCCGCGAAGTCCTTCTGGCGCGCCTGATAGTAAGCAGCATTGGCCGGATCGATTTCAGCCAGGCGTTTGGCCAGTGCCACGCCGACCAGCGCGATGTTGTGCGGGTTCAGCTGGATGTGCGGATTGCCGGCAGCGTGCACGTCGCCTTCGCTGCGGTCTACCTTGCTCGGCACGTCCAGGCGCGTCACCAGCGCGCCGGCTTCAAAGTGGCCCGGCTGGCCGGGCGCGATCTTGCTATTGCCGGACTGCTGGACCAGCACCGGCAACCAGCCCACTTCCAGTTCCAGGCCGGTGCAGACCAGCAGGTTGGCGTTGCGGGTGCGCGCGATCAGGCTGGGACGCGCTTCAACGCGGTGCGGATCCTGCAGCGCATTGGTGGCGCTGGACACCTTGACCTTGTCGCCCCCCAATTCATTGGTCAGCGCTTCCCATTCCGGCTCGCAGGCCAGCACGTTGACCGTGGCATGCGCCGACAACGACAGGCTGGCCAGTGCGGCCAGCAGCAAATGCTTGATATTCTTGTTCATGCGGGTCTCCCTAGAACGAGTGGGCCGCATGCGTGCCCAGGCTCATGATGTACTGCAAAAAGATCTGGTTGTCGCTGACGCCGGGACGCGATTTGTCGCGTGCCAGCTGCAGGCGCAGGCGCGAGAATTCAGACGGGCTGTAGTCGACCATGAAGCTGGTGCGCGACGGCTTGTACGCTTCCAGGACAGGCAGGTTGGCGTAAGCGAGCACGCCGCTGGCAATCAGGCCGATGTCCGGCGTGCCGGACGACAGCCGGTCGTAGCGCGTACCCAGGCGCCAAGTCGGCATGAACTGGTAGACGCCCTGCAGGTACCAGCCCGATTGCGCGCTGCGATAGTAGCCGCTGGCCGCGCTGCCGGTGTCGATCGCATAGTCCAGCGTGCCGGTTTCCTTGCGGTGAAAGTACTCGCCCTGCAGCTTGAAGTTGGTGTTGATCGGATTGCCGTTCGGCGCCCACTTGTAGATGCCGTCGGCGATCCAGGTATTCGAGCGGCCGCTAAAGGCGTTGTCCAGGCCAAGGTCTTGATAGCCGCGGTTCTCGGCCGCGGTGTGCAGGTAGGAGACGCCGGCACGGTAGCTGGCCGAGTCGCCGATGTCGTCGCCCAGGTGCGCAAACCAGGCCAGCGAACCGGCGCCGTTCTTGTTGCGGTCATTGCCGGGGAAGGTGCTGCCGCTGCCCACTTCCATGCCCAGCTCGAGGAACTGGTCAAGCGGCGCCAGCCATTTGGCTTGCACGCCATCCGGCTTGTATGGGCCGCCGAGGAAGGCCTGATATGCCAGCGGCGCATCGACGAAGTCCCAGGTGTGGGAGTGCTGGCTGTTCAGGTAGCCGATCGCGGACAAGAAGCGGCCAAACTTCAGGTTCATGCCGTTCGATAGTTCGCGCGTCTGCACAAAGGCTTCTTCGACGCTGAGGGTGTCCTCGCCGCTCAGCGAGAAGGTCAGCTGGCCGGAGAATTGCGGGTCGATGTTGGCGGCCATGGTCAGCTCGGATTCGCCCAGGCTGAAACCGCGCTTGCCGGGACCGGCGTCGCCGCCGGTAGGCACGAAGCCTTGCAGGCGATACTGCTTGGGATCTTCTTTCAGATTCTGCAGCGTGCCACCGAGTATCATCGAAATGTTCGGGTTGAAGATGTTGCTAGGCGTGTTGGCGGAACCGACGCCGGCGGCCGGTGGCGCGGCCGGAGTCTCGACGTAAGGCGCCGCAGCTGCCGTTGCATCGGCGCCGGGTGCTGCCGGTGCTGCAGGCGCCGCAGCCATCGCGGCAAGCTGCACCTTGGCGGCGGCGCTGTCGGCTTGCGCGGCTTGCAGCTTCTGCTCCAGCGCTTGCAAGCGCGCCTCGTAGATTTCCTTCATCTGGCGGATCTCGGCGCGGATCTCGGCCAGCTCCTGCTGTTCTTTTTTATCCGCTGCCTGCACCATGGGCGCGGCCAACGCGGCGCCCATGGCGACCGCCACTACACTATTTTTCAACATAATGAGTCCTGATTCGAATGGATACGGCGAGCCGCTGCCTGCGCTGCAAGCGGTGAGTCAACCAAAGGCCATCAGGAAAGGACCGGCGGCGCGCGTGAACGGAAGGCGCAGATGGTGCGTTGGCACAACTCTGGCGCGACAGTGATATCGACGGCCTGCGCATTGTCGCGGGCAATTGGGAAGGAATAGAAACCGGAATCGAGCGCCGCGCCGATCTGCGCGAAGGCCAGGCACTGCTCGCAGCTTTGATCGAGCGCCAGCGACTTCGCCGGCGCGCTATTGCGGGTGTCGCCGGCCGTCACGACGGCGCGCTGGGACGAGCAGTGCGTCAGCGCGTGCGAGATGCCCATCTGCTGGGACAGTAGCAGCAGAAGCGACAGCAGCACATAAACAATGGGGCGGCGAGCGTTCACAGAATACCAGGAGGTAGTACAACAATGCCAGTATTGTAATGCTATCTGTGAAACTTCAGCGCATTTTTTGCATCTAATACCGTATCGTCAAGGCATCTTCTGCTTTTGTAAGAATTGATGCACCTTGGCTGCGGCTAGCTTGTTGACCGATACCAGCAGCTCCGGTCCGACATCGGCGATGCCGTAGGTGGCGCCGATATGGCGACCGATGTGAATCAGCACTTGCGCTGCCACTTCCGCGTCCGACTCGGCCCGGTGCGCCGCGCTGGCGAAGCGGATGCCCAGCTGGCCGGACAGATTGCCCAGCTTGTAGCTGGCCAGATTCGGGAACACGCGGCGCGACAGCTTCAGCGAGCACACCAGGCTTGGATGGCGCGGCGTCAGGCCAAGGCGCGCAGCTTCAGCACGCAGGAATTTTTCATCGAAGCTGGCGTTGTGGGCGGACAGCGCATCGCTGCCGATGAACTCCAGCAACTCAGGCACCACTTGATGCACCGGTGGCGCGCTGTCCACCATGGCTTGGGTGATGCCGGTCAGGCCGGTGATGAAGGATGGGATGCGCACATTGCAGTTGATCAGCGAGACGTAGCGCTCGACCACTTTGTCGCCAACGACGCGCAGAGCAGCCACTTCGGTAATGCGGTCACCCATCTCGGGCGACAGGCCGGTGGTCTCGAAGTCGAGCATCACGATAGGACGTACAAAAATCTTGCTCATGCGCTGCCCGATCCGAATTTGCGTACCGCGTCCAGCGCCAGGCCGGCGCCGATGCTGCCAAACAGGTCCCCCTCCACTTTGCGTGCCGATGGCAGCAGCGCGCCTATGCGCTCGCGCAGCAAGCGCACGCCGCTGGAGCCGCCGGTGAAGAACACGGTATCGACCGCGTCCGGCGTCACGCCCGCATCGCGCAGCAGCGACAGCACGGTGTTCTCCACCGAGCCGACCAGATGGCCGATGGCGCCGTTGAACAGTTCGCGCTTGAGCTCCAGCCGCACCGGCGGCGACAGGCGGTCCAGGTCCAGCTGCACGGTATCGGCGTCGGACAAGGCGATCTTGCCCTCCTCCGCCTTCATCGCCAGCCAGTGGCCGGCGCGCTCGTCGATCAGCTTTTGCAGGCGCACCAGCTTGTCTTGCTCGGCCGCATCGCGCAGCAGTTCCGACAACTGGCCCCACATCTTCTTGGTGTAGGCCTGGTTGATGGTGTGCCAGGTGGCCAGGTTGAAGAAGTAGCTCGATGGAACTTCACTGCCGCTGCGCAGGCGGCTGCCAAAGCCGAGCAGTGGCATCAGCGACGACAGGCTCAGATATTTATCGAAGTCGGTGCCGCCAATGTGGATACCGCCGTTGGCCAGGATGTCGTCGCGGCGCTCGTCCTTGCGGGCCCGCTGCGGCGACAGGCGCACCAGCGAGAAGTCGGAAGTGCCGCCACCGATGTCGGCGATCAGCACCAGTTCTTCCCGGTCGATCTGCGACTCGTAATCGAAGGCTGCGGCGATCGGCTCGAACTGGAAGGCGATGTCCTTGAAGCCGACCGAGCGCGCCACTTCGGCCAGCGTGTCCTGCGCCAGCTGGTCGTTGGCGGGGTTATCGTCGATGAAGAAGACCGGGCGGCCGAACACGGCGCAAGTGAATTCGCGGCCGGCCGACTGCTCGGCGCGGCGCTTCAACTCGCCGATGAACTGGGCCAGCAACATGCGAAACGGCAGCGCCCGCCCACCCACTTCAGTCTGACCGTCAATCAGGCTGGTGCCCAGCAGACTCTTCAGCGAGCGCATCAAACGCCCCTCGTAGCCAGCCAAGTATTCGGCCAGCGCCGCACGTCCGAAGGTAACGACTTCGTCTTCCGCGTTGAAGAAAACGACCGAGGGCAAGGTGGTCTTGCCGTCTTCCAGTCCCAGCATCACGGGCTGGCCCGGGCGCACCCAGCCAACCGTGGAATTTGACGTGCCAAAATCGACGCCGCAAGCGATGGCCATGTCGACCCTTCACGTAATAAAGGGGCGTTATTTTAGCAGAAAATTTAGCAGAAAAACCGCCCAAAACACTCCCGGCCGAGAAAATTGCTGAGCTTGCCATGGCAGCCGATTAGTCCGTATGGGCGGGGTGCTTGCCGCAGTGCCCAGCAAGGTGTGCCGCTTAGCGACATCTTTTGGGCACCCAGGTGGATAAAAGTGGATAACTATTGCCTTTGGGTAAGTTTTTAGATATGCTTGACGGCAACTAAAACCCCGGAGAGCCGCATGGCAAGCCATGTTGGTCACCGCGCACCAACTCCGCGCACCGAGACCATGACCAAGCCCAAGCCGTCCACTACCCCCAGCCTTGCGCAACCCCAGCCGCCTTCCGATCACGACAACCGCCGCGTGACGTCCTATGATGTGGCGCTGATGGCGGGTGTATCGCAGTCGGCGGTATCGCGCTGCTTCAAGCCCGGCGCCAGCGTGTCCAAGGCCACCATGGAGCGTGTGATGAAGGCGGCGGCCACGCTGGACTATATCCCCAACGCCGCCGCACGCAGCCTGATTACGCGCCGCTCCAACATGGTGGCGGTGATCATCACCAACCAAGCCAATTTGCACTACCCGGAGCTGCTGGCGGAACTGAGCCAACAGCTCGCCCGGCGCGGCAAGCGCGTGCTGCTGTTCACGCTGGCGCGCGAGCCGGAGGTGGACCATGTGCTGTGCGACGTCTGGCAGTATCAGGTCGATGGCGTGATCGCCGCCGCGCGCCTGTCCGAACTACAGATTGCCGAATTCAAACGGCACCGCGTGCCGCTGGTGGTGTTCAATCGCAGCCTGCCCGGCCAGCCCGTCAATTCCGTGCTGTGCGACCAGGTTGAGGCCGGCCGCACGCTGGTGTCGCGGCTGGCACTGGCCGGCCATCGCCAGTTCGGCATCATCGACGGTCCGAACCATTCCAGCGTTGCCACGGAACGCCGCCGCGGCGCCTGCCAGCGCCTGGAGGAACTGGGCTTGCCGGCACCGATCGTGGTCCCGGGCAGCTATGACTACAGCAGCGGCGGGCGTGGCCTGCGCGAGATCATCGGCCGATTGGGCCGGGTGCCGGACGCGGTCATCTGCGGCAGTGACGTGATGGCGATCGGCTGCCTCGATTACGCCCGTCACGAACTGGGCATCGCCGTGCCGGACCAGATGTCGGTGGCCGGCTTCGATGCGGTCGAACCGTCGAATTGGCTCAGCTACAACCTGACCACGCTGCGCCAGCCTATGCAGCAAATGGCCATCGCCGCCGCCGACCTGCTGGCCGCCGCGATCGACCGTCACGAGACCCAGCCGGAGCAGCGCGTTTTCAGCGCGCAGTTCATCGAAGGGGCCACCGCCCGCCTGACGCCGGCGCTGGCGCTGCCGCCGGACGTGGTACTCCACCATCCCTCGATGGCGGCCTGACCGGCGCGCCACTCAGCCCGTATAATGGGCGCGATGAACGAACCGAATCTGCCCCGCTTCACTCCGCACGGCCTGGTGCCGACCAAAGAACAGACTGCCATCCAGTTGTCCCAGAGCAAGGTCGTGCTGATCGATGCCAATGCCGGCGCGGCCAAGACCACTACCTTGGCGCTGCGCATCGGCGAGGCGATCGCGCGCAAGCTGGCGCCGGAGCAGATTCTGGCGCTGACCTTCACGCCCGAGGCGCGTGACGTGATGCGCCAGCGCTTGCTGGACATCGGCGTGCCGTTCGCGCTGGTGAGCCGCATCGCGGTGCTGACGTTCGAGGATTTCGCGGCGCTGCAACTGGAGCGCATCGATGGTGACCAAGTGCGCGCCTGTCCGGAAGCGCGGCAACTGAAGGACTATGTGCTGGCCGCCATCGACCGCGTGGAACAGCGCTACGCCGGCCGCTTCGACAGCCTGGACCTGCGCACCCACGGCATCGCGCTGAGCCAGTTCCTTGACGTGCAGCTGACCCTGAAAGCGACCATGGCGCTGGAAGCGGATGTGGAATTCATCGGCGAGGAAGAAGCGGCCGAGCTGCTGGGCGTGCCGCTGACCGACTACCTGATCACCAGGGAATACGAAAGCCTGCGCCTGGACGGCGGCGCCGGCGCGCAATTTCGCGGCCCGCTCGACGCGAGCTACGACCTGGCCTGCAACCTGGCCGGTCCGGCGCAATTGGCACAGTACCTGCCCGCATACCGCATGGTGCTATGCGACGAGCTGCACGATTTGAACGAAGCAGCCTTCCGCATCCTGAATGCGCTGATTGAGCGGCCCCAATGCTACTTCGTCGGCGCCGGGGACAAGGATCAAGTGATCCATGCCAAGCTTGGTGCCAGCGAGCAGTATCTGAACCGCCGCTTCAAGGAGAGCTATCCACAACTGGTGCGCTATCGGCTGACCTTCAGCTACCGCCACGGCCCGCACCTGGCCTTTGCGATGGCGGAGTTCAAGAACAAGCCGGTCGATTCCAGCCTGCCGGTGCATACCCAGCTGCGCCAGGCACACTACGACCATGCCGCCGGTAGCGACAGCTGCGCTGCCCTCGCCGTGGCCGCCGTCCAGCAATGGCGCCGCGACGGCTTTGCCTTCGACGGCTGCGCGATCCTGATACGCGAGCGCCACCAATCCATCGCCATCGAAAACGCGCTGCGCCAGGCCGACATCGACTACCGCACGCCCGCCATGGCCGGCTATCTACAACGCGGCGAGATCCTGTTTTTACGCGGCATGCTGGCCATTGCGCTGAAGGATTTCGCCGCCGTCAAGTCGGCCGAAGTGCGCGGTGCCGTGGTCGATGCGGTGGCCACCTTCAGCGAGCTGGGACTGCCGCCCGAGCGCATGGACAAGCTGCGCGCCATCATCGTCAAGTCGCCGGAAATGCTGGGCGAGTTGTTTTTCGTCGCTGACGAAGGCCGGCGTGGCGACGACGACGAGCGCTACCGCGAATATGACGGCTACCGTGCTGCCGAGCGGCAAGCCGCCAAGCGCGCGGTGATCGACACGATAGCCTGGCTAGGCACGCAGGACAGCGATGCGCCGGCCGAGGCGGTGCTGCGCGAAGTATGCGAGCGCACCGGCCTGGCCATCACGGCGCGCCGCATCTTCGTGCGTCCCTATGATGCGGCAGTGGTGGAGAAATCAGTGGCCGGCCTGCTGGCGATGGCTGCCACGTCCGGCCAGTCCTTGCGCGACTTCTGGCGCGCGCTCAACGATGGTGAAGCCTTCGCCACGCGCAAGCGCGCCCGCGACGCGGTGCTGATCGAATGCGTGGCCAATGCCAAGGGCAAAGAGTTCGACCACGTGATCCTGCCATATCTGGAAAGCGGCGAATTCCCGGCCGCGATGGCCGACCGGCTGGCCGAGGAAAACCTGTTTTACGTGGCCGCCACGCGCGCGCGGCATCGGTTGAGCTTGTTATCGCCGTCCGATGGCGAGCGCCGCAGCGTATTCATCGCGCAGATGAAGCTGGCCAAGACTGCCGCGCCGGCGCAAGCCGCGGTCGAACGCAATGAACAGGCGCTGAAACAGCGGCCGGCAGCGCCGGCCTCGGGCCGGCACTACCTGACGGCCACCTTCCATGAAAAGGATCAGGTCAAGGCGCTGGGCGCCGAGTACGATCTGGCGCGCCGGGCCTGGTTTGTCCCGCCGGGCAAGGACCTGGCGCCGTTCACGCAGTGGCTGCGTCCATCAAGCTAGGGCAGCGTCATCGGAAGAAGGTCAGCCGGGTCAGAAAGGTGTGATCGGCTTCGATCAGCATCAGCGCCACCAGCACCAGCAGGCACACGGGCGGCGCCAGGATGGCGCAGATCAGCGCCAGCCGCTCCCAGCACAGATGCATGAAGATCGCCACGATCAGCCCGGCCTTGGCCATCATCAGCATCAGGATCAGCGACCAGCGCAGATAGCCGTGCAGGTGGAAGAAGTCCACCAGATAGGAAAACGTGCTGAGTACAAACAGCAGTATCCAGACCTTCAGGTAAATGCCGATTGGATGCTGCTGGCCATGCGCCGCGCCGGCGCCGGAGTCTACAGTCGTGCTCATACCCCCCCCTACCAAAGATAGAACAAGGCAAAGATGAAGACCCACACCAGGTCCACGAAGTGCCAGTACAGGCCGGCGATTTCGACGATGTCGTAGTTGCCGGACTTTTCATAATCGCCGCGCCGCACCTTGCGCGCCACGGTCAGCAGGTAGACCACGCCGGCGCTGACGTGCAGGCCGTGGAAGCCGGTGATCATAAAGAAGCAGGAGCCGAATTGCGCCGCGCCAAAGGGATTGGTCCATGGCCGCACGCCTTCGTGTATCAGCTTGGTCCATTCGATCGCTTGCATGCCGACGAAGGTGGCGCCAAACAGCGCCGTCAGCGCCATCAGCGCCGCGCAGCGCTTGCGGTCGTGGCGGTAGGCGTAGTTCACTGCCATCGCCATCGAGCCGCTGCTGCTGATCAGGATGAAGGTCATGATGGCGATCAGGATCAGCGGCAGCTGGGTGCCGTTGATGGTCAGCGAGAACACTGAGCTGGGATTGGGCCAGGCGGCGGTGGCGGAGATGCGCACCGTCATGTAGCCGGTCAGGAAGCTGCCGAAGATAAAGGTGTCGCTCAGCAGGAAGATCCACATCATGGCCTTGCCCCACGGGACACGGAAGGCTGCGCGGTCGCCGGACCAGTCATCGGCCAGGCCGCGCCAGCCGTCAACGGCTGTGTGGGCGGCCGGCGCGTGGCCTTGGCCTTGGCCGGCTATCGTCTGCTCGGAACTCATGCTTGCCTCCCGAATAATGGCGCGCTACTGACAACGCTACGAAAAACTGCCGCAGATGATTTGCACGCGTTCCGGCGTAATCAAGAACAGCAAGCCAAACATGGCCAGCCACAGCACCAGCAGGAAGTGCCAGTAGCGGGCGCACAGCGCGATAGGCTCGCGCCCGCGCGCGCGCAGCCAGACCAGGCCGGCCGCCAGCAAGCCGCCGATCACGTGCACGCCATGCAGGCCGGTGATCAGGTAGAAGAAGCTGTTGGATGGATTGGCGGCTGCCGGATAGTTGATCCGCAGCACCTGCCAAGCCCACAGCTGCATCGCCAGGAAGGCCAGCGATGCCAGGCAGGCGGCGCCGACCAGCACACCGTGCGGCGCATGGGCCGGGCGCGCAGCCGACAAGGCCATCACTTCGGCGGTGCCGGCGGTGCGCGCGGCGAGCTGCCAGGTCAAGCTGCTAAGCGCCAGCAGCGCCGTGGCACACCACAACTGCCACGGTGGCGTCGGCAGTACCACCCAGTCGCCGGCTGCCATGCGCATCAGGTAGGCGACGCTGAACAGGAAGAACAGCATGCTGACCACGCCGATGAAGACCCACAGTCCGGTGCCGCGTGCGCCCGGCGTGGCCGATGGCGTCGGCGCCGGTGGCGCGGCCCAGCCGGAACCGTCAGGCGGCGTGGCCCGTTGCGGCGTGCCGCCGTGCGGGCTGATGTAGGCGGAACTCATGTCGGCACCTCCCCGGATGGCACATGGCCGGGTCGTGCGGCCCCCTCTTCGGTCTGCTCAGGGCCGACGTGCTGCGGAATATAGTCGCTATCGCCGGTCTGTATGCCGTAATCGTAGGCGCCGCGATAGACCACCGGCAGCGTTGGACCCCAGTTGCCGTGCACCGGCGGCGTGTCCGGCGTGGCCCATTCCAGGCTGGCGGCGCGCCACGGATTGCCGTCGGCGACCTTGCCACGGAAGGTGCTCCAGGCCAGGTTGAAGACGAACAGCAGCTGGAACAGCCCGACTATGATCGCCACCACCGTGATGTAGGCATTCAGTTCCTGCGCCGACGCCGGAATGAAGGCGTAGTTGTCATACGCATAATAGCGGCGCGGCATGCCGAGGATGCCCAGGTAGTGCATCGGGAAGAAGATCAGGTAGGCGCCCAGGAAGGTGCCCCAGAAATGCAGCCTCGCCAGCGCTTCATTGAACATGCGCCCGGCAACCTTGGGATACCAGTGATAGATCCCGCCAAACACCGCCAGCACCGGCGACACACCCATCACCATGTGGAAGTGCGCCACCACGAAATAGGTGTTCGACAGTGGAATGTCGACGCTGACGTTGCCCAGGAATAACCCGGTCAAGCCGCCGATCAGGAAGGTGCTGATGAAGCCGATGGCAAACAGCATCGGCACGGTCAGGTGTATGTCGCCGCGCCACAGGGTCAGCGTCCAGTTGTAGACCTTGAGCGCGGTCGGCACGGCGATAATCAAGGTGGTGGTGGCGAAGAAGAAGCCGAAGTACGGGTGCATGCCACTGACGTACATGTGGTGCGCCCACACCACAAAACTCAGCCCGCCGATGATGACGATGGCCCACACCATCATGCGATAGCCGAAAATGCATTTGCGCGCGTGCACGCTGACCAGGTCCGAGATGATGCCGAAAGCCGGCAGCGCCACGATGTACACCTCCGGGTGGCCGAAGAACCAGAACAGGTGCTGGAACAGCAAGGGGCTGCCGCCCTGGTGGCCCAGGTGCTGGCCCATCGACACCACTGCCGGCATGAAGAAGCTGGTGCCCAGGCATTTATCCAGCAGCATCATCACGCCGCTGACAAACAGCGCCGGGAAGGCCAGCAGCGCCAGGATGGTGGCCACAAAAATGCCCCACACGGTCAGTGGCATGCGCATCAAGGTCATGCCGCGCGTGCGCGCCTGCAGCACCGTGGTCACGTAGTTCAGGCCGCCCATGGTGGCGGCGACGATGAACACCACCAGCGACACCAGCATCACCACGATGCCCCACTCCACCCCCGGCGTGCCGGGCAGTATGGCTTGCGGAGGATACAGTGTCCAGCCCGCGCCGGTGGGCCCTCCCGGCACGAAGAAGCTGCCCATCAGTATCAGCACCGCCAGCAGGTAGAACCAGTAGCTGAGCATGTTCAGGAAGGGGAACACCATGTCGCGCGCGCCCACCATCAGCGGGATCAGGTAGTTGCCAAAGCCGCCCAGAAACAGCGCCGTCAGCAGATAGATCACCATGATCATGCCGTGCATGGTCATGAACTGATAGTAGCGGTTGGCATCGATGAAGGCGAACTTGCCGGGGAAGCCTAGCTGCAGACGCATCAGGTCCGACAGCACCAGCGCCACCAGCCCGACCGCAATCGCCGTGATGGAGTACTGCACCGCGATCACCTTGTGGTCCTGGCTCCAGACATACTTAGTCCAGAAGCTTTGCGGCCCGTGTCCGTGTTCGTCCGTGTGTGCGCTGCCGTATGCCATGCCGTCCTCCTTTAGTGCACCTCGCCACTTTGCAGTGTCTTGATATATGCCACCAGCGCCGCCAGGTCGGCGTCGCTGAACGGCGCTGCCGGCGCCGGCATCACCGGCGGGTAGCCTTTGACGATGCGCGCCTGCGGCGCGGTAATCGATTCGCGCAGATAGGCTTCGTCCGCCTTCACCGTGCTGCCGTCGGACATGGGCTCGCTGCGGCCGTACAAACCCTTCCAGCTCGGCCCGACGCCGGCGCTGCCGTCAACGCTGTGGCAGGCCACGCAACCGCGCGCCTGCGCCAGCAGGCGGCCCTGCTTGCCCGGATCGGCCGTAGCCGGCGTCAGCGCTGCGTCCGATCCGCTGGCTGCCTTGGCCGCCAGCGAAGCGAGCGTCGGCTGCGCCGCCAGCCACTTCTGGAAGCTGGCCTCGTCCTCGACCACCACATAGCTGCGCATGTTCGAGTGACCGACACCGCACAACTGCGCGCACAGCACTTCGTAGCGGCCGGCCACTGTCGGCGTCAGCCAAAAGGTCGTCACCATGCCCGGTACCATGTTCATGCGGGTGCGGAACTGCGGCACGTAGAAATCGTGCAGCACATCCTGCGAGCGCAGCAGCACCTTGACCGGGCGATTGAGCGGCATATGGACTTCCTGGCCTTCGACCAGGGCGTCGTCCTGAGCGTTCGGGTCGTCGGGATTGAGGCCGAAGGGATTGCTGGGGCTGATGAAGCGCACGTCGCTGCGGCCCATCTTGCCATCCTTGCCGGCCAGCCGGAAATGCCATTGCCATTGCTGCCCCAGCACTTCCACCAGCTGGGAATTGTCCGGCGCGGCAATCAGCTTGGCGTACACCGACAGCCCCGGCGCCAGCAGCGCGGCCACGCCCAGCGTGGTGGCGGCGATCAGCCACCACTCCAGTTTCTTGTTGCCGTGCCCCGGCGAGGCGCGCACGCCATCGCGGTGGCGGAAGCGCACCAGCATGTAGGCGACGAACAGGTTGATGACGATGAAAGCTGCCGCCGTGATGATCAGCGTCAGCGTGAGGGCGTCGTCCATTTCCGCCCAGTTCGAGGCGATCGGGGTCAGCCACCATGGACTGACCAGGTGGAACACCACCGTCGCCGCAACAATCAGGACTAATGCCAGAGCCAGGCCCATGGGTAGCTCAACGCGGCCGGCTTGGTCGTTCGAGCAGCAGGTAGATCAGGGCGGCAGCCGCACCGAACAGCACATGGCCCAGGGCCGTACCCCAGCCGCGCAGTTCCGTGAACCAGGCAAACACGCCTGTCATTCCGTAGAAGTTCAAGCCATACAGCGCCAGCCCGAACAGCGCTCCCGACAGCAGTATCATGGCGGGACTGGAATCGAGACGGAACGGGGCCACGATGGCCGCCAGCAGCACACCAAACACCGTGCCAAGCAGGTAGTGGATAATCAAAGCGGTGGCCACGACGGCCAGACTGTAGCCGGTGGTTTGCAGGGCATCCCAACCCATCGCCATTGCGGCGACCATATGCGCCGGCCGCCAGGGATCGGCGCCGCCTGCCGTTACCGCCCACAACACTTCGAGCAGCATCATGACGCCGCCCGCGCCGAAACCGGCGATGGCTGCCGCCGCCCAGTCCGGCAGGCGTGCCTGCCAGTGATGTGATTGCATATGTAGTTCCATGTCTCCTCCACAATTCTGATGATCGCTTCGGTGTACCCACATTGACAGTGTAGACCTAGTTTCAACCTATCGTGCCGAAGTGTCAAGATCGATTCGCGTGCAACGCCGGCTGTGGTAATTCGGGGATTTTTTGCGCTTGTGTGCACTGGAGAAATACATTTGTACAAATATGAATCTATAATGGCGCTCGAGGTGACTATCACCCGCCCCATGCGTGCAGCGCATGTCTCCCCATCCCTAGGAAAGTACTAAATGAACGCCAAATACCCCACCCTGTTCGCCGGCGCCGCGCTGGCCCTGCTGAGCGCCTGCTCGACCACCTCGCCTGTCGTGGCGCCAGCGCCGGTACCGGCTCCGCTCCAGCCAGCCGCGGCCCCGGCCCCGGCACCAGTGGCCGCACCGCTGCCCCAGGCCCTGCCGGCCTACCTGGATCCGAGCAGCTCGATCTACCAGAAGCGCAGCGTCTATTTTGATTTCGACCAGTACAGCGTCAAGCCGGAATTCGACGCGCTGCTGGCCGACCATGGCAAGTTCCTGGCCGCCCACCCTAAGGTGTTGATCAAGGTGGAAGGCAATACCGACGAACGCGGCGGTGCCGAATACAACTTGGCGCTGGGCCAGAAGCGCGCCGAAGCCGTGCTCAAGGCGCTCCAGGTCTACGGCGTGAAAGAGAGCCAGCTGGAAGCGGTCAGCTACGGCAAGGAAAAGCCGAAAGCCAGCGGCCACGATGAAGCGGCCATGGCGCAGAACCGCCGCGTCGACCTGGGCTATCCCGGCAAATAAGAGCCGTGGAGGATGGCGCGCTACAAGTCCGACAGCGGCGTGTTGGCGCTGCGGCCGTCCGGCTCTCCAAGCGCGCCGATCAGCGCGGCCAGATCCTGCTCCAGGCGGGCCAGGGTCTGGTCCGACAAGCCGGCCAGCGCATCCGGCAGCACGCCGGCAAACGGCTGTGGCGCCGTGCTGAGTATCGCGCTACCCTGCTCGCTCAGGCGCAAGGTCACGGCGCGGCGGTCGGCGCCACTCTTGCCGGCCACGACCAGCTGGCGCGCGATCAGCGTCTTGACCAGGTTGCTGGCGGTCGATTGATGCACGTCCAGCGCGCGCGCCAGTTCGTTCACGCCGATGCCGGGCTGGGCACCGATCACGCTCAGCGCCCACAACTGGGCGCCGGCCACGCCGGCCTCTTTTTCGACCTGGCGGAAGTGCGTCTTGACCGCGTTGAACACTATGCGAAATTGGCGCAACACCCGCGCTGCGGGCTCGACCTCCGTGGCTGGCACTGAGCTGGGATCGGGTAGACTGGTCTTGGACTTGGGCATGGCCGCATCATAACTGATTAGCCCGCGCACTGCGGCAGCGATACATATGAAATCAACCCACAATATACGCAGGGCCTTGCAGCGCGAATTGAGCGACTGGCGGGTATGGGGCGCGCGCAGCGTCGTGGTGGCGTTTGCCGTGCTGGCCGGCCTAAGCGTGGTCGGCTTCACCTGGCTGTCGGAACTGGCGCATCAACGCTTCGCCCTGCTGTACCGCGTCAACCGGTGGGCGCCGCTGGCCTGGACGCCACTGTGCGCGGCCGCCATCGTCTGGCTGACACGCCGCTATGCGGCCGGCGCGGCGGGCTCTGGCATCCCGCAAGTGATGGCCGCGCTGGACCCGGCGCTGCCGCCGGCAGCCACCGGCCTGTTCGTGTCGCTGCGGCTCAGCCTTGCCAAGGCGCTGCTCACTTCCTGGGGCCTGCTGGCCGGCCTGTCGCTGGGCCGCGAAGGGCCGTCGGTACAGGTCGCGGCCGGCGTGATGCTGGCGGCGCGCCGCTGGCTGCCCCAGCGCAGCGCCGTCAGCGCCCACGGCCTGCTGGTTGCCGGCGGCGCGGCCGGCATCGCGGCCGCGTTCAACACGCCGCTGGCCGGCGTCATGTTTGCGATCGAAGAATTATCACGCACGCCGGAGCAGCGCAGCAGCGGCCTGCTGATGGCTGCCATTGTGCTGGCCGGCGTGATCGCGGTCTCGATCAACGGCAATGCCACCTATTTCGGCATCATCCACGCCAGCGGCATCGACACCTCGCTGCTGCTACCGGGACTGCTAGTGACGCTGCTCAGCGGGCTGGCGGGTGGACTGTTTTCGCGCCTGCTGCTGGCATCGCTAAGCGGCCTGGCGCAAGATCCCTTGAGCCGGCTGCGCCGCGCCCGGCCGGTGCTGTTCGCGGCCTTGTGCGGACTGGCTGTGGCGGGCTTGGGCTTGCTGTCAGCCGGCGCGGTGTTCGGCAGCGGCTACGCGCACACGCGCGCCATGCTGGCCGGCCAGGAGCATGCGCCGGCGCTCTACTTCTTCCTGAAATTCCTGGCCACCTGGCTCACTGCCTGGTCCGGCGTACCAGCCGGGATCTTCGCGCCATCGCTGGCCATCGGCGCCGCGCTGGGCAACGACGTCGCGCAATTGCTGCACTATCCGCAGGCCAGCGCGCTGATCGCGCTGGGCATGGCCGGCTTCCTGGCCGCCGCCACGCAGGCGCCGCTGACGTCCTTCATCATCGTCATGGAGATGGTCGACGGCCATGCCATGGTCCTCAGCCTGATGGCGTGCGCCATGGTGGCGCGCACCGTGTCGCGCATCTTGAGCCCGCCGCTGTACCCTAGCCTGGCGCAGGCGCAGCTGCAGCGCGTGCCGCCTAGCCCGAACTTTCGGCGTCAAAAACACTGAAAGCCTGTACCGTAAAGGCTTCCAGTGTTTTTTTGCTGAATTTTGTACCCATGTAATATATTGAAATTACAC